>ENA-OUQF01000058-OUQF01000058.1-human-gut-metagenome-genome-assembly--contig:-NODE-58-length-127248-cov-25.981980_pt1 | contig 127248 bp, 128 predicted proteins | sample MGYA00237947_ERZ548826 | MGnify/ENA primary metagenome ERZ548826 (study PRJEB26490, sample SAMN05194701) | human gut metagenome | biome: terrestrial biome; feature: human-associated habitat... | reverse complement strand
TCAAAAAAGTTCCCCGTACAATAAAGCGGGTCAGGCGGACGATCCCGCCGACCTTTGGGGCAGAGATGGCGTCCTGCATGGTACTGCGCTGCATCAGCGATATTTTTCTGCCGGACAGCATAGCGAAAAATGCCGCAACTGTCACAACACCGAGCCCGCCTATCTGGATCATCAGCAGTATTACCGTCTGCCCGAAAGCGGACCAATAACTGCCCGTATCCTGCACAACCAGCCCCGTAACGCAAACGGCCGAGGTCGATGTGAACAGCGCCTCGTGAAACGGCGTAACAACACCGGCAGTCGATGAAAACGGCAGCATCAATATCAGTGCTCCGAGCAGAATAACCCCGGCAAAGCCCAAAACGATCAGTTTAAAGGATGAAAGTCGCTTTTTTCTATGTGTAATTTCAGGCATATATACTTCTCCTGTTTTGTTTGTTTACAAAGAGTATATTATGAAATATAAAAAAACGGTGTAATGATCCGGTGTGCTGTATTAAGATTGCATTAAGGCGCTCATTCTTTGAAAAAACAGTGCAGAGTATAGCAAACGGCACAGACAAAGGCGGATCGTTTGTAACCGTTGTGCGGCTTGAAACAATGCTCAGAGCCACTCTCACAGAACAGCAAAAGGCTCCGTTCGAGCAAATTAAAAAAACGGATGCAGAAATTACGACCGGCATGAGCTACAAGCGTTCACAAACGGATTTCGATTTGCATCGCGGCTGATGATGAAAGTGTACGAGCCGACACCTGAATTAGAACCGTAACAAAGTAAGAAAATCGGAAACGGGATCGCACGATTCTGTTTCTGTTTCGAAAATATATACTGCAACAGGCAGAGGATCTCACCGTCCTTTGCCTGTTTTCTTTTTGCGGATAGCCCTCGGGATTTTGAACATTTTGTAAATTCTCAATTTTTAAGGTGTTAGAACACCCGATTTTCGGCATGAAAAGTGAGGGGATAAAATCTTCAGCGCATTGCCATGTATAGTTTTTCCTTTGGACAAGTGTAGGAATAAAAATTTTGGTTGTACCCTATCCACTTTTTTGCCATGAAAACGGCAACAGCATCTTATATGCTTGCCAATAATATTCCTGCAATCTACATTCGCCTTGCCGAAGTGAACGGGGAGTTAAAAGTAGTTGCGGACGAAATACCCATCAATCAGGTTTTCAACAGCGGAACGAAACGACCCGAAGAGTTGTATTTCAGTTTCGAATCCGTCTTTGAGCCGTATCAGCAATATTCTTTCGATGCGATTGACGGAATTGACCGTCAGCAACTCCCCGTTGTGCTTTCGGTTGATGAAGTCACCACCTGTAAGCCATTCCTTTGAAACCTCGTCGTAGACCCTCTCAGTGTCCCTGTAATGACCGTTTGCTTTCGCCCTGTCCTTTCTTTGCTCTTGAAACAAACTGTCAAGGTAGTCTTGCAGGAAGGACGGCATAAGCACTGTACGAATGGCAGTCATTGTCTTTACTTTCGTGAGAGTGATTTGCCCTCCCACATTGTGCATTTGACGGTTGACGGTGATGGTTTTCTCTTTCCAGTTGACATTAGACCAACGGAGAGCAAAACATTCCGAGATACGAAGCCCGCAATAGATGCCCAGATAAAAGGCAGTGAGCAGGTTTCCGTCCTCGCTTTTGAAAGTACCCTCAAAGACAGCGAGTTCATCTTCCGTGTATATCTCTGCCCCCTCCAAGTCATCCTCCACATCTGCCTGTTCCTTTGTCGGCATGGAAAGTCGTGTCTTTGAATCTCCGAACATTCTGAAATACTTGTTCTCGTTGAACAATTCCAGACGGTAGGCATACCCAAAGAGCAGATAGAAGAATTTCAGAAAACCCTCCGTGTAAGCATAGGACTTTTTATTGTAAGTTGCTGTGCAATTTATGTATCGGTTTAAATCTTTTACAGCAACCCGCCACCGGATCGGAAAAGACAGCCCTCATCCTCCTTTGTGGTACTCTCCTCAAAGAGCCAGTCAAAATGCGGCACTTTTCCGTTGGAATCGGTCTCACCGCACAGAAGATTCCCCTGCATGATGGGAATGTGCGTGGTGTCATAATCCATGGGATTGGGGGACAATACCGTGATCACCGCTTTCAGGATCGCGCCGTGGGCAACCACCAGAACAGTCTCCTCCCCTTCGGTCAGATATTTCCTGATTCCCTGCTCCGCCCTCCGGCAGAGCGCCTCCGCACTCTCGGCACAATACGCATCATCGGACAGATCAATGCCGGAAGACCACGGCACTCCCTCCGCTTTGCCGAAGCTCCGCTCCAGAAAATCCCCATCATACACAATAGGTTTATGAAAGCCGATGTACTCTGCAATGATTTCCGCACTCCTCGCCGCACGCGCAAGAGGACTGGAAATGATTTTGTCCACGTAAAACGGAAGATTCCGAAGCTGCTCTCCCAGCCTCTGCATCTGGGCAATCCCGTTTTCATTCAGAGGGATATCCTTCTGTCCCTGCAAACGCCCCTCCCTGTTCCAATCCGTCTCTCCGTGCCGCATCAAATATAGCTTCATAGTCTCATTCCGCTCCCATAATTGATAATCAATCGTTTCTCTTCTCTATGGCGCCCACAATCACCGCAACCGCCGGGTAGAGCACGCCTGCGACCGCCCAGATGATCCAGCTGTCCTTCCACTGATCTGTGATAAAGCTGTATGCCAGAAATACGGCTGTGGCAGTCATCCAGTAAGCCACTGCTACCACAGATTTTATGGATTTTTTCTGTTTCTTTGCCTTTGTATAGTCCCCCTCCTGCAGCAGCTTGTTATAGCTTTCCCACACAATTCCGCTGCGGATAAAAAACATGGTGCCGACACCGGCAATCAGCAGCATGACAGACAGCATTGCCACGCTGAACAGATCGTTTTCGGCATCGATCATCATCGCCGTAAACAGCGGTATGGAAGATAAAATACAGAGGCAGGTGCCCACAATGCAGCTCATGTTGTAGGTTCCCCTGTAATTTTCACGCTTCTCCTTGACCATGCCGCTCACGCCGTATTCGGTCTCAAACACTTCCTTCTCCAGATACTCATAGGCGGAAGTTTTATTGCCGCATGCAATAAATACCACAACCGCCACTGTCACAAGCAAAAGCAGGATAATCAGTCCGGCTCCCGCCGCCAGATTTTCCGATATCCCATAAGAGGGTATCTCGCTTGCCGCTCCCAAAAGCATGAGGCAGATGGGGGATAAGATACACAAAAAGGTGGCACAGGCAATATTTTTTGAGGTTGCCTCTTTTACCTCTAAAAACCCGGATGCTTCTTCCATGGACACCCGCCGCACAGGAGAAGCCTCGTCCGATGCACCTCTTATTTGTTCGACTTCACACTCTTCTATTTCATCCTTTAATAAGAAATCCGTGCTCACGCCAAACAGCTCGGAGAGCTTCACCATTTTGTCCAGATCGGGAATTGACTGTGCGCCCTCCCATTTGGAAATGGACTGTCTGGACACGTTCATCAGGTTTGCAAGCTCCTCCTGCGACCAGCCGTTCTTTTTTCTGAGTTGAATCAATTTGTCTGCAAAGATCATTTTTTCCTCCGTTTTTCATTCTTCAGTACGGACAGCATTTTCTTTCGTCCGTCTGATCCAAGTATAGGAAAAATCCCGGTTGCAAACTACCAACCGCGCCCGGTCAATTCGTCAACCGGCAGTTGCGCTCTGTGTCCAGTATACTGTTTATCCTTGACTTGCACAAGATATTTTGCCATACTGAAAAACAGGAAGGAGGTATCCGTATGAATCCGGCTTCTGTTTTAAAATTGATGAGCGCCAAGGCGAAATTTGAAAAGAATCATCCCAAATTTATTTCTTTTTTGGCACATGTTTTTTCCCGCCCCATAGAGGAAGGTACAGTGATCGAATTTATCGTCACAAGACCCGGCGAGGAACCCATTTCCGCCAACATCAAGGTACAGCAGTCCGATCTGGAGCTGCTGTCGGAGTTGAAGGAATTGACGAAGCAAAAAAATCTTTGACAAAAAAATTTTGCACCGATATGATATGGGAATTTATTATGGAACATAAAACAAACACTTTTCTGGAGGAGGAGCCCGTGGGAAAGCTTATGCAGCGGTATGCTGTTCCGTGCATTTTTCCCTGCGGCTGATATTCTCACCTTTTTCATTGCCATCATTTTCATTCTGCGCACTTACAAAGATCTGAATACTCCCGCTCTACAAAACTAAGCCCGGATCACTCTGCCTCCGGCAGCCAGACGCGCATCTCGCCCTTGCCGCGGTTAGCCCATGCGTAATAGGGAATCAATGTAATTTCACAGGTCTCCCGGGCAGGTCTGTCAAAGGAGTACGGTGCCTGCTCCTCCTGAATCCTGTACCCCGGCAGCTCCAGTTTCACAATCCCGTGGAGCCGGGGTGTGGGATGCAGCTTCGCCTCCGCAGCCGCATTCTTTCTGACTGCAAGCGGCAGGACCCCTTCTAAGTTATCTGCCTGCTCTGCGCAGTACACAAGCGGTCCTCTCTGGAATGCCACTTTTCCGCTGTCCGCGCTGATGCGGCTGTTGGCATAAATTGTCTGCACACTCATGTCAAGTTCTATGACAATAGTGTCATTCTCTGTGAACGTGCCATGCAGATATGCGTAGCCGTCCTTTCTTTCGCAGGAGATTTCCTCTCCGTTTTTCCGTATTGCCGTATGCCTGCTGAACCCGGGAATCCGCACAGCCAAGGTCATTTCCATGGATTCTGCTTCCGGTCGGAAACGATATGTGACATTGCCGTCATATGGATATCCCGTCTCCACCATAACCGTTCCTCCAAGCTCTTCGCGCAGATCCAGCTCCCCACCGATGAACAGGTGGTGATACACCGTCCCATCTTCCATATCCCACGCATAATTTGCAAGGGAGGGAAGCAGTCTCGCCACATTGGGCGGGCAGCATGCACAGGTGAACCACTTGGGACGCTCCGGCAGTGCATGTCTGTGGGTGACTGCCACGCCGGAAATACCGGGCAGGCTTTCAAGCGGATTGACGTAAAAGAATCGCTTTCCGTCAAGCTGCATCCCCGCAAGCACGCAGTTGTAGAGCGCCCTCTCCATCACATCCGCATATTTGCTGTTTTTCTCCGCAGAGAGCATCTGTCTTGCAAAAAAGATCAATCCGATGGAGGCGCAGGTTTCCGCATAGGCGGTGTCATTCGGCAGATGGTAGTCCGCCGTAAATGCCTCGCCCTCATATGCCGAGCCGATGGCTCCGGTCACATACATCCTGCGCTCCACAACATTGTCCCAAAGCCTTCTGCACGCCGCAAGCAGCTCCTCATCCCCGGTTTCCCTTGCCACATCCGCCATGCCGGTATACAGATACACTGCGCGCACCGCATGTCCGGTAGCCTGATCCTGCTGCCGCACCGGTTTGTCCGCCTGATTGTACGCCGTATCATGGGGATTGCCGCCCCACACATCCCAGCCGTACTTTTCGCGCTCCTTGGCATAATACTCGGGATCCACGCCCCGCACATTGATAAAATGCTCCGCAAGCTCCAGATATTTCCTGTTTTTCGTGTGATGATACAGACGCATCAGCGCAAGCTCTATCTCGGGATGTCCGGGATAGCCCTCTGCCCCCTCCTCAATGAAGTGGGTGTAGATGTGATCCGCCATCCTGCACATGATCTCAAGCAGCTTCTTTTTTCCGGTACAGCGGTCATACGCCACCGCCGCCTCGATCAGATGTCCGGCACAATAGAGCTCATGCGCCTGCCACAGGCAGGTCCAGCGCTGTCCGGGTCTTTTCACCGTAAAGAATGTATTCAGGTAGCCGTCCGGCTGCTGTGCCTCTCCGATCAGGTCGATGATCTCATCACAGCGGCGCTCCAGCTCCGGATCCGGGAACAACACCAGCGAATAAGCGGCGCCCTCCAGCCACTTTGCCGCATCGCTGTCCTGAAACACCATGCCGTAAAAATCGCCGCTGCACTTTCCGGTGCGCAGCTTTTCCGCCGCCAGACGGAAGTTTTCGATGCAGTGACTCTTTTCCGCTCCCGGGATCTCATCCTTGAGCGCCTTTTCCTGATACGGAATTACCTCTTCCCTGATCAGTTTTTCGTAACGCCCCATAAAGGAATCCCGAATGTGAAATTTCCATAATCCGTTTTCCATATTCTCTCCTATCCGCGCGCATCCGCACGCTGTCCATACATGTATAATATTCTTGTTTCCATGGAATGAAAATGGATTATTTTCTGTTTTTTATGTATTTTTTCCCGATTTTGGAAATCACTCAGATTCCGGGCACATATGTCCTGCGAAAGACAGAGGGAGAAACGCCCCTCTCCCGTTTAAAGATCCGGCTGAAATAGAATGCATCATAAAATCCGGTCTGCGCGGCAATTTCACCCACGGACATCTCCGTGGCGCAAAGCAGGGTTTCCGCATGCCTGATCCGCAGCATCATCCGGTATTCACTGACGGTCATGCCGGTTTGTTCCTTGAAAAGTGTAGCCGCATACTTATAGGAGAGCCCGGTCAGCTCCTCCAGTTCCTTCGCGCTGACGTCCTCGGCGTAGTGTGCCTTCAGGTATGTGAGCATCTGCTCCGTCCTGCCGACGCCCTTTCCCTCGTTCTGTTCCCCCGCGGCGCAGTCCTTAAAAATTTCCCACAGGAGCAGACTGCTCCCAATCATATCCCCGCTGTTATGGCTCTCGATCAGCCGCTCGGTTTTTTGACGAATGCTATTCTGGGCGGGCAGCTTCAGCATTTTGGGCAGAACAAGACAGCCCTCGTTTTCCCTTCCCTGCAATACCACTCTCTGCTCCGGGTGCAGGATCGGACGGTACGGCGCTGCGTCCTCAGCGGGCTCCTTTGCAAAAAAATGCACATAGTACCAGGCGCTTCCGTTCAGAAACGGCTTTTCTCCCCAGTGATGCACGCCGCTCTTTAAGAAAAAGAGTGTCCCCGGCGTCAACTTATGGCAGACGCCGTCCTCCACAATCTCCATACCCCCCTTGAGCAGGTAGATCATAACATGAAAGGGCGCCGTACGGTCACAGTGGATCATCGTCCGGAGCGCGCGCCCATAGTCCGCCTCACCCACCAGCGGCAGGCAGTTGCAGGGTATTCTCACATTATGCACAATAGCTTTGTCCATCCGCCTCCCTTATGCCTCCTGTTTGATGATATGATCCATCACAAACTGCATCATAGGCCCGATCGCAATGACGCAGACAACCGTTCCCACTCCGACAACACCGCCGCAGAGATAGCCGCAGATCAGATAAGCGCCGTCCACCAATACGCGCACAAGACCATAGGGCTTCCTTGTCCGGTTGGAAACAGCCAGATAGAGCGCGTCGTTTGGCGCCACGCCCAGCCCCGCCGACTTCAGCAGCGGAAATCCCAGAGAGACCACCACACAGGTGACCGCAAACTCCAAGACGATTATGGAAACAGACGGTTCCTTCGGCAGGATCCACGCCACAAGCTGCGACATTCCGTCCAGAAACAGCCCGGCAAACAAGACTCCCAGAACCATCCCGATCTTAAACTGTGACCTGTCCAACAGAAACACGATCACCAGAAGCACCAGTGTCAGCAGAAAATTTGCCGTCCCCACGCTCACGGAGAATACCTTGGAGAGTCCCTGCATAAACACAGTGAAGGAATCCGAACCGATACCGATCTGCAAAAAAGAAGCAACCGCAAGCTGAATGGCTGCCAGCCCCCCGAAAAAGCGCAGAAGCTTTCCAAATGTAATATCCGCAATTCCCGTTGCTTTCCAAATCTTTTTCCAATTTCCCTTCACGGCTGTTTCCTTCCTTGTTTTCAAAATAATATTCCCTTTGATAAATCAATCTGCACAATGGGAGAATGGTATACATGCCTGAGAATAAAGCAGAGCAGGAATAAAAAGGCGGCAATAAAGGCCAGTATATTGACTGCTTTGCCCGACAATTTCAGAACCTTGATTTTGACAAGAATGAAAATAATCCCCGCCACAATTACCAGAGGCCACAACGGATGGAAATAGAAAGCTTCTATAAGGTCACCTTTTAATACACATAAAAAAGCCCTGGTCATTCCACAGAAAGGACAGGGAATGCCAAGAAAGAAAGAAAAGGGGCAGCGATAAAAGCTGAGTATTAATATTATGATTAAAACGGTAATCAGCGCGTACGTTATATGTTTTTTCATTTTGTCCATGGGTTCCAACAAAAGCCTGCCAGCATGATTTCCCGCCCACGGCGGGTCTCTTTTGCGACATGATACCTCTCCGCCGCAGTATAATCCTGCCCGGAGGGCTCTTGTATCATAGGGAGATTACGGAGTGATTTCCTATGATACAAGAAAAAAACAGCCCTTGTCTAAAAGACAAAGGCTGTTTCAGTGCATCTTATGCAGAATACTTTCCGTCAATGAATACTACTTCACTGGAATTCTTGTACGGCTCGCCATAAACCTTTGTGAGTGCGATGATGAAGTCAGCAAGTGCCCAAACTCCACAGCCACCAACAGTGATGAGCTTTAATACACCAAGGCCAACCTGTCCTCTTACGAAACGGTCAACACCAAGCTCACCAAGAAGGAAACAGAACACCCATGTAAAAAGGTTCTTATCAACGCGTTTTTCTTTGCTTTCCATCGGAAAACCCTCCTTAAAATGTAAAAATGTAAAATTTTTCTTATGTAAGCATTATAAAACAATTAATTCTATTATGTCAATACTTTAGCAGCAAAAGGTAAACATATGTGCAAACCGTACTTACCATTGACAAGCATTCTTAACCGATGTATAATTCACATTATATATAACTCAAATTATATACAGAGGTGCAAATATGCCCGCAAAAGTAAAAATTACAAAGGAAATGATTGTGGACGCTGCCTTTGCGGTTGCCCGCGAAACGGGTGCGGAAAACATCAACGCGAGGACTGTATCGGAAAGGCTGCAGTGCTCTACACAGCCTGTCATGTATCATTTCGCAACGATCGAAGAATTGAAAAGGACTGTCTATGCGAAGGCAGACCTTTATCATTCGGAATATCTGATGAATATAGAAAGCCCCCAAAAGGGTGTCATGCTTGGGATTGGAATGAATTATATCCGCTTTGCAATCGAGGAGCCGTATTTGTTCCGTTTTCTTTTTCAGTCGGATTTCTTCGGCGGAAGTACCCTGCTTGAGCTGATAGATGCGGAAGAGCTTACCCCTGTTCTTTCAGCTATGCAGAAAGCCTTGGGCGTCGATATGGAACAGACGAAAAAGGTCTTTTTAACCGTTTTTCTGTTTGCTCACGGGTATGCAAGCATCATCGCCAACAATTCACTGAAATACGACGAGGAGCTTGTCAGTTCCCATTTGGAACGGGCTTACAGAGGCGCAATATTGGCAGCACAGAAGGAAATGCCGGACGCTTAGACGCAGTGCAGACCAACGAAAGGGTTTGTACTGCGTTTATTGAATTTTGGGATTTATGTCCCGCCATTGTGAAGGAGTATATTATGAAAAACAGCGCACTGGTCGTAATCGACCTGCAAAATGACATCACGAAGAATTACAAGGAAATCATGGGAAAAGTCAATGAAGCAATTGACTGGGCAGCCAAAAAGGAACTGTGGGTCGTTTACATTCAGCATAACAACCTGTCTGCGGGAACCAGAACGTTCAAGCCCGGCACTCATGGTGCAGAGCTGGTGCCTGAAATGAAAATCGTATCCGACCATATCTTTACGAAGTCAAAAAGCAATGCTCTGACCAGCGAGGCCTTTACCGCCTTCATTGAGGAGCATGGCATCACCGAATTTTATGTTGCCGGTGCAGATGCCGCGGCCTGCATCAAGTCCACTTGTTTTAATATGGCAAAAATCGGATATGCCGTTCATGTGCTGTCGGACTGCATCACCAGCTACGACAAAAAGAAGCTGCCTGAGATGCTTACATATTATGAGAGCAAGGGTTGCTCTGTCGTGACGCTTCAAGAGGTCATGCAGGCGTAGCCGTTACAGAGGTGCACTCCATCCGCACCGCCTGGTTCTGTTGGGTGGCTGTAGGCTTGGTGGTGGCGGTTCTGATCATTCGCAGCGTGGCTGGGAAAAAAAGCGGCAAAAAGCAAGACAATAACTACAGCATGGAGGAAATGAAATGAAAAAACTGTATGAAAAAAATGAGTTGACTTTTGCAATTGTATGGATCGTGGTTTATTTGCTCGTGTGAGATAAAGAAGTAAAAGAAGTGTAAAAAATTTTGCCGTCCCCTGTCCGGCTGACTGCCGGACGGGTCGGGCTTTAGTCGGGCAGTTCTACCCTGCCGACAAAAGAGTAATAGATTTCGATTTCCTGTCTGCGGAGCTTCCCCCGCCGTTTCCCGTCAGGGGCTTCCGATTCGTGGACTACGATTTTCTCCACAAACTCCCGCAACAGGGTAGGGGTGAGTTCCTCAATGGTGGTGTGCCTGCGGAGAACGCCCATAAACTTCTCGGCGTTTGCGGCGGCTTCCAGCGTCCTTGAAAGCTCGTTCTGCAAAGCGGCGGCTTTCTCTTTCAGTTCCTTTTGCTCGGCTTCGTAGTCTGCCGAAAGCTCCATGAAGCGCTCGTCTGATATGCGCCCCGCCACGCTGTCCTCATAAAGCCGCTTGAAGATAGCGGAGAGTTCCGTAATCCGCTTTTCTGCCGCTTCCAGCTCTTTCTTTTTTGCGGCGTTCCGGCGTTTGTCACCGTCCTCGCCCTGCTGGATAAGCTGCTTCATAAAGCGGGCTTCGTGCTTTGCGGCATAGCTGGTGACTTTCCGTAAGTTCTCGGTCACTCCGGCGGTGAGGTAGTCGGTGCGGATAAAGTGCGCCGTACAGTCTGCCGTGCGCTTCTTGTAGCTGCCGCAGATATAGCAGTCCTGCCGCCGCTTGTCCGTCTGATACCTCTGCTGGTACATGACGCTGCCGCAGTCGGCGCAGAAGAGTATGCCGGAGAACAAGCCCACCTCATCATAGCGGTTTGGGCGTTTGCGCTGTCTGCGCAGCTCCTGCACACGCTCCCATGTAGGGCTGTCAATGATTGGCTCGTGGTGGTTCTCAAATACCGCCTGTTTCTCCACGGGGTTCTCCCGGCTCTGCTTCACCTTGTAGGACACTTTTTCCGTCTTGAAGTTCACAAGGCAGCCCGTGTATTCCCTGTTTTCAAGGATATGCACCACGGTGTTTGTCGCCCACTTGCACTCATAGCCGGGGTGGTAGCGGCGGGTGCTTCCCGTCCGGCGGTATTCCAGTGTTCCCGGCGTGGGGATTTCCTGTTCCGTAAGCATACGGGCTATCTTGGTCGGCCCGTTCCCGGCAAGGCAAAGGCTGTAAATCTGCTGCACTAACGGGGCGGCTTCTTCGTCAATGATGAAATTTTCGTTTTCGTCCATGAGGTAGCCGTAAACAGGCTTGCTTGTGACGGGCTTCCCGCTCATGCCTTTTGAGCGTTTTACCGCCCGGATTTTCTTGCTCGTATCCCTCACCAGCCATTCGTTAAAAATGTTGCGCAGCGGCGCAAAATCATTCTCGCCCTGTGCGCTGTCCACTCCGTCATTGATAGCGATAAAGCGGACGCCTTTCTGTGGGAAAATCATTTCTGTATACATTCCCACTTGTAAGTAGTTCCGCCCTAATCTTGACATATCCTTTACAATGACCGCTCCCACAAGCCCCGCTTCAATGTCGGCAAGCATGGACTGGAAGCCGGGTCTTTGGAAATTTGCCCCCGAAAATCCGTCGTCCGTGTACCATTTCAGATTCGTAAACCCGTTCTGTTTAGCGTAGGATTCAAGGATTCTTTTCTGGTTGCTTATGGAATTGGATTCCCCGGAAAGCTCGTCCTCATGGGATAGCCTGGGATATAAGGCGGTGATTTTTTGGGTGGTCTGTCTTGACATAGATTCCTCCGTTTCCGACAGCCAGCCCCACTATTCCGTATGGACAGTATACCACACGCCGGGGCTGGCTGTACAGTCTTTTCTGTTACTTTACGCCCCGTCAAAATGACGGTTTTCCTTTTAGGCTTATCGCACTATGCGGAGAACGGCGGCAGGCTCCCGGCGGCGGCTTCCGCTTCCAGCAGCTTCATCATCTTATCGGCGGCGGTGTCGGTTGCGTCCTGTTTGAAAAAGCCGGAAACGACAAGCAGGGTATTGCCTATCCGGGTTTCGGTCACGCAGTCCGGGCGGCGGGCGGGGCGGTCTTTCTTCATGGTGTCGGTCATAGGCAGATCTCCTTTCCGTTCAGCAGTGTTTTAAGGCGTTCCATTTTTTCCCTTGCTCTGGCTTTTCTGAAATTCTCCCCGGTAATGCGGACGGGGGTACACATTTCAATAAGGCGGTCATAAATCCGGGCATGTGGCGTGTCCTCCGGGTTCTGCAATTCTTCCAACGTCAAATTTGTGGTGACTATTAACGGCTTTCTGCTGCGGTATCGGCTGTCAACCACGTTATAGACTTGCTCTAAGCCGTATTCCGTGCCACGCTCCATGCCGAAATCGTCAAGGATAAGCAGCGGGAAGCTGCAAAGGCGGGAGATATATTCGTTGCGGTCTTTGAAGCTGGCGGCAAGGTCATTGAGGATAAGGGCAAAATTCGTCATGCACACGGAAATCTCTTTCTCCATGAGGGCATTGGCGATACACCCGGCAAGATAGCTCTTGCCTGTGCCGACACTCCCCCACAAAATCAATCCGTGGTTTCCGTCCTCTATCTGCTCCCATTGTTCCACATAGCGGCGGGCTTTCTCCATTTGGGGGCATTTCCCGTTGTCGTTCCCGAAAGTCCATTCCCTCATAGCCGGGTCTGTGAAACCGATTCTTTTCAGCCGTTCCACTTCCTCCCGGTGCTTCTGCTCCCGGTCTGCGGCTTCCCGTTCCTCCCGCCGTTTCCGCTGGCAGTCACATTCTTTGGGGTGTCGGTCACGTCCGAAAAGCGTCTTGCCCTCCGGGAAGTAGGCTTCTTTGGGCTGGCGGCAGCTCCCGCAATACAAAAGCCCGTCCTCGCCTATGTAGTCCTCCGGCTCTGCTTTCTGTGCCGTGGCAAGCCGGAAAGTAGCGTTATCGTAATCAAACATAAAATCGTTCCTCCTTGTTCATGGTCTTTTACGCCCTGTTTACGGGGCGTTGTGTCTATGCTGTCAAAGGCTCTCGCCCTCTTTGTAGGAATAATCGGGGATTCCCTTTTTCGGGTTCTCCTTTTTCTCCCGGTTTAACCAGCGGCGCAATGCGGCGGCATGGCACACATAATCATTCCCTGTGGCAGCTATGAACTCGCTCATTTCCTCGATAAGCCGTTCCAGCCTGTCCGGGTATTCCTCTTTCAGTTCCGCATACTCGGATTCAGAGAGGAAAATATTTTTATATCTCCCAAATGGGGCGGGCGGCTCCCCACTCGCTCCTTTTAGTTGGTTCTCTTTTAGTTGGTTTATAGTAAGTTGGTTAGGGGTCGGTTTTCCGTCCAACGCAAAGGTCGGTTTTCCGCCCTTATGAGGGTCGCTTTTCCGGCTATCAGAGGGTCGGTTTTCCGGCTCTATGGCTGTCATATGGTCGGAAAACTGTACCACTGGCACTTGCGGTATTTTCACATAAAGGCGGTTCGGTGCGGAAAATCCCCGGCGTTCCCTCACCAAAAGCCCGGCAGCGTCCAGCTCGTTCAGTGCGGATTTTATGGCGGTTCTGCCTTTATCCAGCGTTTCCGCTATCTCCGAAACGGGATAGAAAATATACGTCCTGCCCTCGCTGTCCTGCCAGCCGTTCTTCTGTGAGAGAGTGATACGGTCTAGCAGCAGCGCATAGAGCAGCCTTGCGGTATAGGACAAGTCCATTTTCAGCAGGAAACATGGATAAGGGAAAAACTGCGGCATTGCGGTGTCGGCTGTGATGTAATCGGTTATGGTTCTCACCTCCTGTCTGTGGCTTCTGTTACACAGTTAAAACGGCTTTTTCGGGGGTAAAGGATATAAATATCGTCTACCCGTTGAGGGCGGTCTGAAAAGCCTTGATTTATGGGCTTCTTTCATAGCCTAAATGCGTAGAAAGGTGGTATCTTTTCCGTTGTCTGTCTGCTTCTTTCCGGCGGCGCACTTTGGCGGCGCAGTCCGTGCAGTATTTCCCCCGGTTTGATTTGGGGAGAAAATACCCGCCGCACTCGGTACAGCGTTTCCTGTCTGCCCGGTGCAAAAGGGCGGCTTCCAGTTTCCCGTCCAGCGGCAGCACGGCGGCAATGAACCAGCGGCACAAGAGGGAATAGCTGATACTCTGCACACACACGCAAGGCTCGCCGTTATCCAGCACAATACAATTCCCGTTGTCATAGTTGCAGCACTCATGCACAAGCCGACACGCCGCCCGGTGCTGGCAGTAGTCCATATATGGGCGTTTACCGTTCATTCTCCCGCCCCTTTCCCCGTTCCGGCTCACGGCGCAGGATTTGGTCTATATTGCCCTTGACGGTCTGCAATTCCCGGACATTTTCTTTCTTCTCCCGGTACTCGTTGTAAAGCGTGTTCTTCTCCCTCATAAGCTGCTCAATCTCCGCCTGCAAGGTCTTGGACGCTGGCAGCTTGGAGATTCCCTGTGCCTTGAAATACCGGGCGGCAGATTCGGAAATGATAAACTCGCTTTCGTGCTGCTCCCGGTAGGCTCTCCGGGCTTTCTCCGTTTTCTGCGCCCGCAGTCCGTCACGGGCGGGCTTGGTCTTGATGTACGCTAATAGCTGCTTCTGCAAGTCCTTTTTCTCCCGTAAAGTGCTTTCCACGGCTTTCAGTTTCCCGGTCGCTTCATGCAGCCCGGCACTGGCGGCGGCAAGGGCGGCTTCCAGTTCTTCCGGGGAAGAAAAGCCGGATTCCTCGTATACGCTCATGGTCGCCGCCATTTGCTTCAGATTGTGCAGGGTCGCCCATTTCTCGTAGCCTTTCCCCTTGCCCTCGGCTCGTTTCGCTTCCCGGTCTACCATGCGCTGTACGCCGTCCTGTTTCGGTGCGTTTATGGCGGCTTTGTTACGCTGTAAACGCTCCCTTATGCTGCGGGGGTGTTCTTCTTTGGGTGCTGTCTTTTCGGTGGCTCTCTCGGCGTTCTGTGCGTTCTGCTCCAACAATGCAAGTACGGCGGCACGGTCAAAATCATCACCCAGTTTCCGGGCGGTGACTGGCTTCGTCCTGTCCGGCGTGAGATACGACAATCTCCCTCGGCTCTCCTTGACGGTCACGCCCTGTTGCAGCAGCTTCCCGGAGAAGTCCTCAAAAGAAACAGCAGAGGACAGGGCGGTGCGGATCGTGCGCCGCAGCTTCTCCTTGTCGGTTTCAAATTTTGTAAGTTTGGGCGGCTCTCCTGTGGCGGCAAGGGAAGCGTTCTCTTTATCCAGTGCGGCTTGTCCTTTCCGTTTCGCCCAATACTCACGCTCGGTGACACGGTTCTTGCTGCCATTGAGTAAATCAATCTGATAGAGGTTTTCCCGGTGGCACATCTCCATGACTTCCGCTTTGAAATATTCCATAGCTGCGTCCGTACAGCGGTGCTTGCAGCCCTCCCTTGTGTCTGCCGGTCTTTCCATGTAGGGCAATAGTGGCACTTCCTCAATCCGTAGGGAATTGATTACGATATGCACATGGATGTTGCCGCTGTGGTTATGCCCGTCCGGGTGGGTGCATACAAGGGCTTGGTGTCCGGGGAAATGCTCTTTACAGAACTGCTCGCCCAACTGTTGCGCCCGGTCTACGGATAGCCCATTGTCGGCAGCGTCACGGGGGTCAAAGCTGATAATGTAATGGTGGCTCTTTACGTCCTCTTTTCTTTGGTTCTTGCCGTATTTCAGATTGGAGCGCATACACGCTATGGCAAAATCTTCATCACCGCAATTCAGAGAGGAAATGAGATAGCCTGTCCTCGGAACAATCTGCCCGTTTTTATCAAGTGTGGGCTTCATGGAAAACTCGTCATGCTCAAAGGTTAGGTACTGCTCGGCTGCTCCATAATCGGCATTTTTAGAGCTGATATGTTTGAACGTTGCCAACGGCTTCACCTACTTTCTGCAAGACTTCAAACTTCAAGGCGGCAAGCTCCGCTGTGGCGGCTCGCACCTCTTGGGAGAGGGCGTTATAAGGTGCGCCATACTCGTTCAGACAGCGGGCAATCTGGTTCAAGTTGCCGCCGATTTTCCCGTACTCGGCGGTTAGCTTCCCAACGGCAGAGAGCAGTTCATCATTGACCGGGGAAACGGTAATAACCGGACGTATGCTTGACTTAATGAGGGCTTGCCGGATAAACTCGGCTTGGCTCATTTTGCAGAGGGTGACACGCTCGGAAAACTCGGCGTATTCTTCCTCGGTCAAGCGTGTCTTGATTACCCGGTGGCGGTGGGGCGTGTTGTATCTTTTCATGGTCGCAGACCTCCTTTCCTTTATGCTTTGCCCTTTCACTAACAGGAGAAAAACAGGGGCAAAACGGAAGTGTTTTTTGAAAAATCCGAAAAATTTTTTCGGTGGATTTTTCAAGCGGCGCAAGCCGCAAAAGGCGGGCTTGGGGTGGCAACCCCAACAAGATTCCCGCAGGACAAAATTGAGCGTTTAGCGAAATTTGGTACTGTGGTAGAATCTTGCTCTAAGAAAGTGGCGGCTTTCCCTGTGTGGGCTTTTGCTGATACCCTCGACGGAGAGGGCGGGGCTTCTGCCAACTTTGCGGCGGTATTTCTCCCCCTAATACCTACAACACCACGTAAAGCAAAATTGACGGAGATTTGCGAAAATTTCTTTCTATCCCCCTTTTCACGGCATAATACCGACGATTTTTGAAAATGCCAAAAATGGGCGCAAAAAAACAGGAAACCTTTTTTGATTTCCTGTCTTGGTGTGCCGTTCTATGTAGCGGCGGTTATTCTGTTATCATTCCCCAGAAGCAAACTTGTAGCCTATGCCTAAAACCGTCTTTATGTAGGTGGGCTTTTTGCTGTCCGGCTCTATCTTTTTCCGTAGATTGCATATCACGCTGGCAACGCTTGACTGGCAGCTTTCGCTTTCTTTAATCTAACAAAAAATTCTCCATATCTGGATTCCAATTTAGTATGGCTATAATCTCTGCATGGTCTGCTATAGAAGAAACAATAATTTCTCCATCTCCCATAAAGCAAAAATAGCCATCTGATAAAGTTTCTAAGTTCTCTATTGGAATATCCAACCATTGACCATCCTGAATGCCCCAAAGCTGTATTTCCTGCGCTGATATTCCTTGATATATAGTTGTTCCGATAAATAATATTTTGCTCTGTCCGATGCTGGTCTGAACGCAATCTATAGTCACATTATCTGCATTAAACTCTTTATAAGCTATCTTTTTTAATGAATCTGCTTCCAAGAGGACAGCCACAGTTTTATCTAATCCAGCAACATGAGGAGTATTCAGAATTTTGCACAATACAAATATTTCATTTACATCTTTTTGTGAAAAGTGTCCGCAATAAATCTGGTCTATCACAATATCTTCCCGACTGATATTTCCATCTTCATAACTTTCCATTACTGTTTCCAAAATGTATTCATTAAATTCTGTAAATGCACTTCTGTCATCCGCTTCTTTACTGCAACTTGCCAATAAAAATACACATGCCACCATTAAAACAAGTACATCTAATTTCTTCATGAAAAACACCTCCTATCTTTTTAATCTTTGAGTATATTGTCAACTACAAACCGAATCTCTTCTTCTGACTGTTCCATGGCATTCCACTCAGCCATTAGGTCAGAGTTTTCCGGGTCAAATTGTACATCAGTTGCATACATGATTACATAAGTCGCATTTTCTGTTGCAAAAAGATAGCGGCCAATACCAGCAATGCCGGATTGCTCAAATTCTTTCGCTGACATACAATAGTCGGCATATTGGAATATATAAAAGAGAGTTCCACGGTATAACACCTCACCAGATTCATCCGCCGGGGTTTGTGCGTTATAAACGGATTTAACGCAAAACTCCCACATAGTAGAATTGTTTGGAACAAAAATATCCTCAATTACCTCGTATTTGCCTTTCCAACTATCGGGCAAAATCAGCGTAAGCCCAATTTCCTCCAGCACAACATTCTCCTGTTCTACCGGTACTTCAATAATGATTTCGTGGGCAAAGGCTATTGCACCTACACTGAAGCTGGATACCATAAGAAGCAAAGCTGCCGCAGCTGCTAAAAACTGCCGGATCCTTTTCTGGCGGTGCTGTGCCGCATAATTAGAGATTCTTTCTGCCTGCTGAACAAGCCGGTCATCAATGTTTCCAATATGTTCTGAAAGTTGCTTTTTATTCATACTTCGATATCCTCGCTTTCTAAATACTTTCTTAACTTTCGGCGCATTTCATATAACATAGATTTCACTTTACTCTGTGTAAAACCTGTGTTTTCACAGATGTTTTCAATAGAATCAAAATACCAATATCTCCTGATAAAAACAGTTCTCTTTTCTTCACTCTGCCGCCAAAGGAATTTATCAATCGTGATTTCTATACGTCTTGATTCAATTTCCGATTCAGGACTTTCCGTTCCAGATACACAATCGCCTAATTCCTCTAGAGAGGTAATTGCAATAGGATTTCTTTTTGCCGCAGAAATGTATTCATATTTTTTTAATGCAAGATTTCTTGTAATTCTACTGATAAAGGCAGAAAACCTGTTTGGACGCTCATTTGGAATCGCATTCCATACAGCAAAATATGTGTCATTCACACATTCCTCGCTATCTTCGCAGCTTAAAAGAATATTCTTAGCAATGTGTGTGCATAACCTACCGTATTTTAGGGCGGTTTCCTTGATTGCTTCCTCCCTTCGTTCCCAATATAGTTCTACAATTTTGTTATCGTCCATATGAGTTTCCCTCCCCATATTATATAGTGAAAGCTGCTTTCACTATATAAGTACGGTTTTCTCGCTGTAGGTTGTAAATATTATCAAAAATCTATATTTTACACCAAGATTTTTTGTTCCCCTTGGAAACAAATTACGTATAGCTAAATTTTTCCCTGCACTTTATAATTATACACATTCAAACGAGCAGCAACAATAGACTTTGCTAATTACTATTTTCTTTAAAAAATACAGGGAAAAAGGGATTCCACAATGCGGTCGTTTGGTTTCTGTTTCGGAATAGTGTGGTGCTGGCGGTCTACCTCTTGTTTTCGGTTGCTTGCTTCTTTACCGTACATGAGCATTGTGTCCTGCAATCTTTCGCAAATCCATTGAATGAGATGATAGGAATTGCATACTCTGCAAGTGCTGTTTTCTGCATTTTACAGGCAATTGTTCTTTTTACCTTTATCCGAAAAAACAATTTGCTGAGACGGTATGGGCTTTGCAAATCCCCCGTTCCCGCACGGCGGTTCCTCTTCTACCTGCCGCTTGTGATCCTGGCATCGGGAAATCTCTGGAATGGTGTCGCTCTCAATTATTCGCCGGTGGAAGCAGCCTGCCACATCGTGTGCATGCTCTTCGTCGGTTTCTTGGAAGAAGTGATATTCAGGGGACTCCTGTTTGTTGCCATCGCAAAAAATAATATAAGATCCGCCGTTATCATCTCAAGCGTAACTTTCGGCATCGGGCATATTATCAACTTGTTCAACGGCAGCGGCATGAATCTTGTCAATAACCTGTGCCAGATCGTCTTTGCGATCGCGGTAGGCTTCCTTCTGGTCACGATTTTTTATCGCGGCAAAAGCCTGCTGCCCTGCATCATCGTGCATTCCGCCATCAATATACTCAGCACGTTTGCAAATGACACGGAGCTTACCGTGGAAATGCACCTGCTTCATATCGTAATTCTGATTGTTGTAACGGTTGCCTATACTCTGGTTCTGACAAAAACGCTCCCGAAAAGCGTGTGCGGAACACAGTTTTGATGTTGATGCGGCTAAAGCGTTTCAAAAATACTTGTTGAAATTGGAGTAGATATATGAAATTGAAGATAGCGTTTTTACAATTGGTTCCCGGTGTAAACATAGAAGATAATATGGAAAAGGGAGTCAAAGCATGTCGTGAAGCCAAGGCGAATGGCGCAGATATAGCATTATTTCCGGAAATGTGGAGCAGCGGATATGCTTTTCCCCACAATAAAGAATGGCTGGAGCAAAACTCCGTTGCATTGGACAGTAAGTTTGTAAGGCGATTTTCGGAGATTGCTTCCGAACTGGATATGGCAGTTGCGATAACACTATTGGAAAAGCATGAGCCAAAACACAGAAATACCGTTTGTCTGTTTGATAGACATGGAAAGTTAGTATATCGTTACTCAAAGGTACATATTTGTGACTTCGGAGAGGATGATGATGAAGGGGTACTTGATGCCGGAGATGACTTTTACGTTGAGGAACTTGATACCAAAGAAGGTATGATTAAAGTCGGTTCCATGATTTGTTATGACAGAGAGTTTCCTGAATCCGCCAGAATTTTAATGCTGAAAGGTGCAGAACTCATTCTTGTTCCAAATGCATGCTCTATGGAAATAAACAGATTATCTCAGCTGCGTGGCCGGGCCTATGAAAATATGTTAGCGATTGCTACTTGTAACTATCCGGCTCCGCATCGTGGTTGCAATGGACATTCAACATTGTTTGATGGCGTTATATATGATACAGAGACAGGTGCGCCCCGTGATATGCTTGTGAGTGAAACAGGAGATGGAGAGGGTGTGTTTGTGGCTGAATTAGACGTAGATATGTTGCGAAAGTATAGAAGTTGTGAAATGGGTGGACTTAAAAACAGAAGACCGGAATTATACGGACCTATCACTGAACATACAGTGCGATAGCACGCATGAGCGAAGGCGATGCCGTAGCGAATGGCAGGACGAATGTACCGAATAAACCGACAGATCGGATTTGACATGCCTCATGGGTACAGGAAGGCAAAAATGTTCGTCTGTACCCGTGAAAAGTCCATTTTAGCTTGTCGGCCAGGTACAGGAAGGCAAAAGTGGTCGTCTGTACCCGTGAAAAGTTCATTTTAGCCTGTTGATCGGGTACAGGAAAGCAAAAGTGGTCGTCTGTACCCGTGAAAAGTCGTTTTTAGCTTGTCGGCCGGGTACAGGAAGGCAAAAGTGGTCGTCTGTACCCGTGAAAGGTCGATTTTAGCTTGTCGACCGGGTACAGGAGCAGAAAAAGTGCGATCTGTACCCGTGGAGAATATGTGCATTGGAACAAAGAAATCTGGAGGAGTTAAGAAAGTATCCTAAGGCAGACTTGCACAATCATTTTGTGCTTGGCGGAAGCAGAAGGTTCCTATATCAGGTAACCGGTAAAAAAAACGAGCCGTTGGCTGCTACTTTGTCCTCAATGGATGAGATGGATCAATGGAGCCAAAAATACATTGGTCAGGATTTCAACAGCACCGGGATGAGCGGTGTCGATGTTATGATCAATTCTAATGATGTATTAATCTTTGATTCAGATGTATCAAAGGAATATCTGCGGATTTATGAGTCTCAGTGCTTAACGGCAGAAGAATTGGACGACATCAGAAAAAATGGATTAAAAGAGATGACATTGCAGAAATGACAGATATAACTAAATCAAAGAAATGGAAAGGCATAACAAAGTGTATATCGCAAGCGACCATGAGAATCTGTATGAAAAATATGGTTTTCGTGTGATAGACCGAAAAACTGCTCCTTGAGGCTCGGAAGAAAAATATACATACAAAATTTTAGGGCCTGAACAGGTTAAATGAGAAACTGCATGAATGCAGGAAGAATAAGGTGCGCAAAAACGTGCGCAGAAATGGAGAAACAAATGAATCAACTGATTGCCTGTTGCGGGCTGGACTGCGAAACATGCGACGCCAGGATCGCAACGATCACAAACGACAATGCCCTTCGTGAGAAAACCGCTGACCTGTGGACAAAGCTCAACGGGGTAACGATCACGCCGGAAATGATCAACTGTACCGGCTGCCGCATAGAGGGTGCAAAAACACCCTTCTGCGACAAGCTTTGCCCCATACATAACTGTGTTCGGGAAAAAGGACTGGATACCTGTGCCGACTGTGAACAGATGGACGGATGCCCCACACTGGGGCGCATCGCCGCAAACAGTCCGTTCGTTCTGGAAAACCTGAAGCAGCTCCTCGAGGCGAAGTAAATGAGGCGGTATATCGCCCTGCTGCTTTCCAGGATGTCTGCCGCGAGATCGGCGCACCAAAAGAGGGCTTTGTGAATCTTGACTTTTATCCCCAAATCCGCTACGCTATGGAATGGGGCGAAAGCTGTATATGCCCCACAGGACAGAAACAAAACGGAGGAGAAAGCCATGGAGAAAATCGCAAGTTTTACCATTGACCATATCAAGCTGCAGCCCGGTGTTTATGTTTCCAGAAAAGACAAGGTGGGCGCGGAGACTATCACCACCTTCGACCTTCGCATGACCAGCCCCAACGAGGAGCCGGTGATGAATACGGCGGAGGTACACACCATCGAACATCTGGGCGCCACATTCCTGCGCAACCATGCAGATTATAAGGAAAAGACCGTCTATTTCGGCCCCATGGGCTGCCGTACCGGTTTTTATCTGCTTCTTGCAGGTGATTACGAATCCAAAAACATTATCCCGCTTATGATCGAAATGTTTGAGTTCATCCGGGATTATAAGGGCGATGTCCCGGGCGCTTCTCCCAGAGATTGCGGCAATTATCTGGACATGAACCTGCCTATGGCAAACTATCTGGCAGCGAAATATCTGGACAACGTACTCTATCAGATCAGCGACAGCAGACTGGTATATCCCAAATAACAACAGAATCAGGAAAGGATCCTACCCCATATGAGAAGAATCGGTATCATCGGCGCCATGGAACTGGAAGTGGAGCAGCTCAAGGAAAAAATGACCATCAACCGGATTGTCGACAAGGCTTCCATGGAGTTTTATACAGGAACATTGAACGGCGTGGACGTCGTAGTGGTGCGCTCCGGCATCGGCAAGGTCAACGCTGCCCTCTGCGTACAAATTCTGGCAGATGTGTTTCAGGTCACCCATGTAATCAACACCGGCATTGCCGGTTCCCTGAATGCCTCTCTGGATATCGGAGATATTCTGGTTTCCCGGGATGCGCTTCACCATGACATGGATGTCACAATTTTTGGATATCAGCCCGGAGAAGTACCCCAGATGGGCTTCCGGGAATTTAAGGCAAATGACGAAATGGTGCGTACCGCCGTGGATTCCTGCCGTGCCGTAAATCCTGACATCAATGTCAAGATTGGTCGTGTGGTCAGCGGAGATCAGTTTATTTCCAGCAAGGAAGTCAAGCAGCGTCTGATCGAGACCTTCTGCGGCGATTGTGCAGAGATGGAGGGCGCTTCCATCGCACAGGGCGCTTACCTGAACGGTCTTCCCTTCGTCATCATACGCGCCATTTCCGACAAGGCGGACGACAGCGCCGAGATGGATTATCCTTCCTTTGAAAAGCAGGCCGCCGCACACTCCGCCCGTCTGGTGGAACACATGATCACGCTATTGTAAAATGGAAAAATAAATGACAGCATAAGGAGGTTTTCACAATGCCGAAGTTAAATGAGAATTATCTGAACCTGAAACAAAGCTATTTGTTTTCGGAGGTTGCACACAGAGTTGCCGCCTATCAGGAGGCACACCCGGACAAGAAGGTGATCCGCCTTGGCATCGGGGATGTGACGCTCCCCATCGGAGGGGATGTGATCCGCGCCATGCATGAGGGCGTTGACGATCAGGCGTCCGCCACTACCTTCAAGGGCTACGGTCCCGAGCAGGGCTATGCTTTTGTGAGAGATGCCGTTGTGGATTATTACCGCAGAAACGGTGTTTCCATTGAAGCCGGGGAAGTATTTGTCTCCGACGGTGCAAAGAGTGACACCGGCAACATCACGGATCTCTTCGCACAGGATAATGTGATCCTCATTCCCGATCCGGTTTACCCTGTCTATGTGGACACCAACATCATGAACGGCAGGAAGATCACCTATATTGACGCAAACGCAGAGAACAATTTCCTGCCCATGCCGGACAAGAACGTACACGCAGACATTATCTATATCTGCTCCCCCAACAACCCTACCGGCGCTGCCTACAACAAGGAGCAGCTGAAGGAATGGGTGGATTACGCGCTCGCCAACGATGCCATCATTCTGTATGATTCCGCCTACGAATGCTTCATTACCGATGAAAGCCTTCCCCGCAGCATCTTTGCCATTGAGGGAGCAAAAAAATGCGCCATTGAGTTCTGCTCCCTGAGCAAGACCGCAGGCTTCACGGGCACACGCTGCGGCTACACCATTGTTCCCAAGGATCTGAAGTTTACCGCCTCAAACGGCACGGAAATGTCCCTGAATGCGATGTGGAACCGCAGGCAGACCACAAAGTTTAACGGTGTGTCCTACATTGTGCAGAAGGGTGCCGCAGCCGTATTTACAGAGGAAGGCATGGCACAGTGCCGTGAAAACATCAAGTATTATCAGGAGAATGCCCGCATCATCGCGCAGACGCTGGACAAGAAAAATGTTCGCTACTTCGGCGGAATCAATTCCCCTTACATCTGGTTTGAATGCCCTCTCGGCATGGAATCCTGGGACTTCTTCGACTACATGCTGGATAAGATTCAGGTGGTCGGAACCCCCGGTGCCGGCTTTGGCAACAACGGAAAGAATTTCTTCCGTCTGACCGCATTCGGCAGCAAGGAAAACACGATTGAAGCAATGGAGCGCTTTGAAAAGCTGTTCTAAGCACTGTAAAAAACATACCAAAAGGGACTGTCGTTGTCATGCGGCAGCCCCTTTTTATTTCTTCCCATTTTTATTTTTTCTTGAAGATCAGCACCTTGCTGAACACATAATTGGCGATCGTGACAAGCACGGAGGAAATGAAGATCTTGGCGATCCAGAATCCCATGCCGAAAACATTCACGGTAAGCCACATAATGACCACATCCAGAATCCATGTGGACACTCTCGACAGGGCAAATCCGAAAAACTCCTTTACCACATGCGCATTTTTGCTCTTGAACACCCATACCCGGTTCAGTGGGTAGGCAAACAGCACGCCCGCAACCCAGCCGCTGGTGTTGATGATAAAATTCTGCCATGAAATTTCCGGATCCATCAGAAAACGCTCAAAGACAAAGTTTGTGGCAAAGGATACGATGGTGGTCAGCACCCCCACGATCAGATATATGATAATCTCCCTGTATTTCTCCAACAGCTTCTTACACTTTTCTATCATGCTTTCCCCATTCCTGCGCACGTCCTTTGCGCATAACGATTTCCTTCTACGGGTTTACAATATTGCGCTTTTCGCCCCGCAGATACGCCTCTGCGTTTTTAAATGCCTCCTGCACACAGCGGGTTCTCGCCTCCACGCTTCCCCACGCCAGATGCGGTGTGATGATCAGCTTGTTGCTATCCTTGATTTTGCTGAGCGGATTGGACAGCTCCAGAGGCTCTTTTTCCAGTACATCAAGCCCTGCTGCCATAATCTCCCCCGCCATCAGCGCGTCGTAAAGATCGGGATTGTTGACCACAGGCCCCCTCGCCACATTCACCAGAACCGCCGTCTTCTTCATTTTGCGCAATGCTTCCCTGTCAATGAAATTGCGGGACAGGTCGCTGAGCGGACAGTGCAGGGAAAGCACATCGCTCTGGGAAAGCAGGGTCTCCCTGTCCACCTGTTCGTACTCGGCGACGGTGCTCTTTCCCGTGATGGAGTAAAAGATCACGCGGCAGCCGAACGCCTTCGCAATCCGCGCCACCCTTCTTCCGATGTTGCCCATGCCCACGATGCCCCATGTCATGCCGTCCAGCTCGGAAAAAGGCAGGTCAAAGTTGGAGAAGCGGTCCTGGGCGCTGTATGCGCCGGATTTCACGTACTCGTCATAGTGGGCAAGCTTCTGTGTCAGGGCGAGCGCAAGGGTAAAGGTGTGCTGCGCCACCATGGCGGTGGAGTAGTCCACCACGTTCGCCACGCCGATCCCCCTGCTCTTGCAGTACGCAAGATCACAGTTGTCAAAGCCCGTCGCAAACTCGCAGATCAGTTTCACCCGGGGGGAATCCTTCAGCGTTTCCTCCCTGAGAGGGGACTTGTTTGCAATGACAATGTCCGCATTTTTGGTGCGCTCCCGCACCTCCTCTGCCGTGACGGTGTTGGGATAGCAGGTGACATTGCCCAATTTTTCAAAGCAGGACACATCCACATCCGTCCCCACGCTGTTTCTCTCCAGAATCACGATATTCAACGCATCAGCCATAATAATCTCCATTCTCTGTATAATCACAAATACGCAGACGTCAACGGCGCCTGCGTATCTGCACAGCTTATATTCTCTTTACAGTCTCTTTAACAGCTCCTCGCGCTGCGCCTCATAACCGGGCTTGCCGAGCAGTGCGAACATATTCTTCTTGTAGCTCTCCACGCCGGGCTGGTTGAACGGATTCACGCCGTTCAGATAGCCGCTGACGCCGCAGGCAAACTCGAAGAAGTAGAACAGCTCGCCCAGATAGAACTCGCTTACCTCGGGGATCTTCACAAGGAAGTTCGGCACCTGACCGTCCGTGTGCGCCAGTATGGTTCCGTTCATGGCGCTCTTGTTTACAAAGTCCACGGTCTTTCCTGCCAGATAATTCAGGCCGTCAAGATCCACCGGCTCCTCGTTGATCGTCAGTTCCTCTCTTGCCTTCTCCACTTCCAGCACGGTCTCAAACATGATGCGGGAGCCGTCCTGAATAAACTGACCCATGGAATGAAGATCTGTGGTGAGATCCACGCTTGCGGGGAAGATTCCCTTCTGATCCTTGCCCTCGCTCTCGCCGAACAACTGCTTCCACCACTCAGATACATAGTGCAGGCCGGGCTCGTAGTTTGCCAGAATTTCCACAGCCTTTCCTTTTCTCAGAAGAATGTTTCTGAGCGCTGCATATTTCAGGGAATCATTGTCCTCATAATCATTTTCCAGAGCGCGCGTTCTTGCACTTGCCGCGCCCTCCATCAGCTTGTCGATATCTGCACCGCTCACGGCGATGGGCAGAAGTCCCACTGCGGTCAGCACGGAGAAACGGCCTCCCACATCATCGGGCACTACGAAGGTCTCGTAGCCTTCCTCGTCCGCCACATGCTTCAGGGCTCCCTTCGCCTTGTCTGTTGTGGCATAGATTCTCTTTGCCGCGCCTTCCTTGCCGTACTTCTTCTCCAGAATCTCCTTGAATACACGGAATGCGATGGCAGGCTCCGTGGTCGTACCGGACTTGGAAATCATGTTGATGGAAAAATCCCTGTCTCCCACGACATCCATCAGATGTCTGATGTAGGTGGAGCTGATGGAATTTCCTACATAATAGATTTCCGGCGCCTTGCGGATGCTCTTGTCAACCACGTTGTAAAAGCTGTGTCCCAGAAATTCGATGGCAGCGCGTGCGCCCAGATAAGAGCCGCCGATACCGATCACCAGCAGTACCTCGGAATCGCTCTGAATCTTCCTCGCAGCCGCCTTGATGCGGGAAAACTCTTCCTTGTCATAATTGACAGGCAGGTCAATCCAGCCCAGAAAATCGCTTCCTGCTCCGCTTCCGGACAAAAGAACCTCCTTTGCCTCAAGCGTCTGCTTCTTCATCATCTCTATTTCTGCCTCAGAAATAAAAGGACTTGTTTTTGCATAATCAAATGTAACTCTTGTACTCATTTCTCTGCTTCCTTTCTCACACCGTAAAGTGTCTGCCCTTTAATCACAATACAGTTTAGCAGAGTTGTTTCTCAAATTCAATAGTCGATTTCCTAATTTGCACGCTGTTTGTACCCTGTGCTACGAGGTCAGAAACTCCTTCAAAAGCTCCTCTAACTCCTTCTCCTCCGAAACTGAGAACATGTGCCCCTTTGCCGGCATCTCCCCGGCACTCTCCCTGCGTTCCCCGTGGACGGGCATCAGCTCGATCCTGTCCTTTTTCCGCAGGCTGCCCCTCGACACTTTATCCTCGTTCTCAGGCTCTGCATACTCCGCGTTTGCCAGCCGGTTCACCATATGATTTTCCAGATAATCCACCAGATTGGTCTTTAGGATTCTTCTTCTCCCCTTGATATCCGCAACGGCGGACACGGCGAAGTACAGGTAAAGTCCCAAAAAGCTTACAATGTAAAAGGGAAGGATCTCCCCCACGCTGAACCCTCTTATAATGCAGCGGCAGATCCCCGCCCCCGCAAAAAATACCGACAAGAGCATCATCTGCCCCGACAGGTGATAGACCGTCTGAAACGTAAACGGCCCCACATGCATCCGGTTCAGACACTTGTCCACAAAAATCGGAATATTTGCCACACCGCTGTTGAGCTGGTAACAATTTGCAAATTTCAATTTGCATTGCTTTAGCGCCTTATTTTTCGTGGCAGACATATTTTCCGTCTCATGTATCATATTCTGATAGAGTATTCCTATCATAATTCTGCCCGTCACGCTCAATACTAGGAATACAAACATGAGAATCGACAGAACCTTTTCTTCATAAAAAACAGCAAACATAGCTTCCTCCTTACACACATGCTTTTCCCTTATTATAAACTCTCTTTTTCGTCAAAACAATATTTTATGTACGGTAATACGTCGACGTTTTTCTCTTTTTTCTGACAAAAGAAGCAAAAAAAGTGTGAAATCTACCGGAGGCACTGGAACAACACGGATTTTTCTGCTATAATTCATCCTTAGAAATATGAATATTCGGAGGTACTGAACAATGACATATCAGACAAGCGGAACCTGTTCCAAGGCAATTGACATAGAGGTGAAGGACGGCGTGATCGAATCCGTCAGTTTCACCGGCGGCTGCAACGGCAACTTAAAGGGCATCTGCAGCCTCGTAAAGGGTATGAAGGTAGAGGACGCCATTTCCCGGTTAAAGGGGATCCAGTGCGGCTTCAAGTCCACATCCTGCCCGGATCAGCTCGCACGGGCGTTGGAGTCCATGCAGTAGAGCACAATCACAAAAGTAAGATCGGCAGGAGGCAATCATCTTGAAAAAAATCGTACTGACAGGCGGCGGAACCGCAGGACATGTAACACCCAATCTGGCATTGCTGCCGCACCTCAAAGCGGCAGGCTATGAAATCACCTATATGGGTTCCTACGATGGCATTGAAAAGAAGCTCATTGCCGACTTTGACATCCCCTACTACGGGATATCCACGGGAAAGTTCAGACGGTATCTGGATCCGAAAAACTTTACGGATCCCTTCCGCGTTATCAAGGGATACACGGAGGCGAGAAAGATCCTGAAAGAAATAAAGCCCGATGTGGTGTTTTCCAAGGGCGGCTTTGTCAGTGTGCCTGTGGTGAGAGCGGCTGCCTCCCTCGGCATTCCCTGCCTGATCCACGAGTCCGACATGACGCCCGGACTGGCAAACAAGCTCTGCATTCCCGTTGCCGACAAGGTATGCTGTAATTTTCCGGAAACACTCAAGCTGCTCCCCGAAAAGAAGGCTGTCCTCACCGGCTCCCCGGTGCGCGAGGAACTGTTCTCCGGCAACAAGATCAATGCGCTGGAGCTCTGCGGTTTTACCGCCAATAAACCGGTGATCATGGTGATCGGCGGCAGTCAGGGCGCCGCTAGCGTCAATAAGGTGGTGCGCGAGGCGCTTCCCAAATTGCTTGAGGACTTTCAGGTGGTGCATCTCTGCGGCAAGGACAAAGTAGATAACCTCCTGTTGAATACAAAAGGCTACAAACAGTTTGAGTACCTGAAGGCAGAGCTCAAGGATATTTTTGCCATGGCTGATGTAGTGATCTCCCGCGCGGGCGCCAATGCCATCTGCGAGCTTCTTGCCCTCAACAAACCCAATATTCTGATTCCGCTTCCCAGCTCCAAGAGCAGGGGAGATCAGCTTTTGAATGCACGCTCCTTTGAAGCCCAGGGATTTTCCATCGTCATAGACGAGGATGATCTGAGCGACCGCCTTCTGGTGGAAAAGGTGCAGGAGCTGTATTGTTCCCGACAAACCTATATCGACGCCATGAGGCAGAGCCACCAGCTCAGTTCCATCGATACCATCATGGGGTTGATCAATGATATGACAAAGGATCAACATGAACAGTAAAGTTTTACACACATTGGAATATGATAAAATCATTCTCAGGCTGACGGAGAAGGCGGATTCGGCACCCGGAAAAGCGCGTTGCGGCGCGCTGATGCCCGAAACCGACCTTAAGCTGATCCGTAACATGCAGACCGAGACGGCCGACGCGCTCTCCCGGCTGTTCCAGTACGGCAGCACCTCCTTCGGCGGCAACAAGGAATTAGGTTTCTCTCTGAAATCTCTGGAAGTGGGGAGCTCCCTCTCCGCTGTCGAGCTTCTGAAAATCGCGGGCTTTCTGGAAAACGTTGCCCGCATCAAATCCTTCGGACGGGTGGACAAGGAAGATGCCGTCCCCGATTCTCTCTCCTCCTATTTTGACGATCTGACAACATTGTCACATATTGCGGATGAAATCCGTCGGTGCATTTTGTCCGAGGAAGAGTTCGCGGATGATGCAAGCCCCGAGTTGAAGCGCATCCGCCGGAGTATTCACCTTACAAACGAAAAAATCCACAACCAGCTCGGATCCATGCTGACCGGAGCTTATCGCACCTACTTGCAGGATGCGGTCATCACCATGCGTGATAACCGGTACTGCATTCCCGTAAAGGCGGAATACAAGAGTCAGGTTTCCGGTATGGTTCACGACCAGTCCTCCACAGGCTCCACCTTCTTTATCGAGCCCGCAGCCGTTGTGGAATTGAACAACCAGTTGAAGGAGCTTGCCATCGCGGAGCAGAAGGAGATCGAAAAGATCCTCGCGGAGCTATCCGCTCAGGTAGCGGTTCACACCACGGAAATTGCAACCGACCAGCGGATTATGACGGAGCTGGATTTCATTTTTGCCCGCGGAAAGCTTGCCATGGAACAGAATGCCACCATGCCCCTGTTCAACAGTGAGCACAGCATCCGCATCCGCAAGGGCAGGCATCCCCTGCTTGACAAAAAGAAGGTGGTTCCCATTGATATCGAGCTGGGAAAGCGCTTTGATCTGCTGATCATCACAGGCCCCAACACAGGCGGCAAGACCGTGTCCTTAAAGACGGTGGGGCTGTTCACGCTGATGGGACAGGCAGGACTGCATATCCCCGCCTCAGACCGGTCGGAGCTTTCCGTCTTTGAAGAGGTCTACGCCGATATCGGAGATGAGCAGAGCATCGAACAGAGCCTGTCCACCTTCTCCTCCCATATGACAACCATAGTGACAATACTGTCACATGCAGATGAAAATTCCCTCTGCCTCTTTGACGAGCTGGGAGCGGGAACAGATCCCACCGAGGGAGCCGCACTGGCCATCGCCATTCTGAACCATCTGCATGACAGAGGGATCCGTACCATGGCGACCACCCATTACAGCGAGTTAAAGCTCTATGCGCTCTCCACCTCCTTTGTGGAAAACGCATGCTGTGAATTTGATGTGGAATCCCTCCGGCCCACCTACCGCCTGCTGATCGGCATTCCCGGAAAGAGCAACGCATTTGCCATTTCCTCCAAGCTGGGACTGCCCGATGAGATCATCGAGGCGGCAAAAGCCCAGATCAGCAAGGAGGACGAGAGCTTCGAGGATGTGATCGCGGATCTGGAAAACAGCCGGATCACCATTGAAAAAGAGCATAAAGAGATTGCGGAATACAAGGAGCGGATCAAGACGCTGGAGGGTCAGCTCAAGGCAAAGAACGAGAAGCTGGACAACGCCCGGGACAAGATCCTGCGGGAGGCAAACGAAAAGGCGCGGGCGATCCTGCAGGAAGCAAAGGATGTGGCGGACGAGGCCATCAGCGCCTTCAACAAAGCCGACGCAGGGACGGACATCAAGGAACTTGAGCGAAAGCGCCAGAAGCTGCGCACGCAGATCGACGACAAGAATGCCCGCCTTGCCCTCAAGACGCCCCCTAAGCCGGAGCAGAAAAAGCCGGATCCCCGCAAGTTGAAGAAGGGAGACTCCGTAAAGATCGTCTCCATGGGTCTCAAGGGCACCGTCAGCACACTGCCTGACGCCAAAGGAAACCTCTTTGTGCAGTGCGGCATCATGCGCTCCAATGTGAATGTGAACGATCTGGTGCTGTTGGCGGACGAGGACAGCGCAACCGCTGCCAAGCCGTTACGCACCTCCGGCGGCAAAATGAAGCTGTCGAAGTCCCTGACCATCTCCCCGGAGATCAATCTTCTGGGCATGACCTGCGACGAGGCGGTTGCCTCTCTGGACAAATATCTGGACGACGCCTATCTGGCACATCTGCCCAGTGTCCGGGTAGTACACGGCAAGGGAACCGGCGCCCTGCGAAGTGCTGTGCATTCCCACTTGAAGCGCCTCAAATATGTCAAGGAATACCGCTTGGGCGAGTTTGGAGAAGGTGACGCAGGTGTCACAATCGTAACCTTCAAATAATTTGAAAGAATCTCAGAAAGGAAACTCTATGGTAAGTAAGCAGAAAATCCTCATTGTGGATGATGATGAAAATATTGCGGAGCTGATTTCGCTATACCTCACAAAAGAATGTTTTGAGACCATGATCGTGGGCGATGGGGAATCTGCCCTGACCGCGGTTGATTCCTTTTCACCCAATCTGATCCTGCTGGATCTGATGCTGCCGGGTATCGACGGCTATCAGGTCTGCAGGGAAGTGCGTGCTAAGAGCCAGATTCCCATTATCATCCTGTCCGCAAAGGGCGAGGTGTTTGACAAGGTGCTGGGTCTGGAGCTGGGCGCCGATGATTTCATGGAAAAGCCCTTCGACTCGAAGGAGCTGGTCGCCCGGGTAAAGGCGGTGCTGCGCCGCTACAAGCCGCAGACGGTCGCATCTGCCTCCGCAGGGGAAAAGTGCGTGGAATACCCCGATCTTATCATCAACCAGACCAACTACTCCGTTATTTACATGGGACAGACCGTGGAGATGCCGCCGAAGGAGCTGGAGCTTCTCTATTTTCTGGCTTCGTCGCCCAACCATGTTTTCACGAGGGAGCAGCTTCTGGATCAGATCTGGGGATATGAGTATATCGGCGACACCCGCACGGTGGACGTACATATCAAGCGTCTGCGCGAAAAGATCAAGGATCACGACATCTGGAAGATCTCTACCATCTGGGGCATCGGATACAAATTTGAAGTCAAAGGGAATCCGGCATGAGAAAGACTCTGTATCTCAAATTTATACTTGCATATGCCATCTTCGGCATCTTTGGTTTCATTATCATCACCACCTTCGTGCCGAACATGACCACAGAGCAGCTTACGAGGGAAAAGGCGAACTCGCTCTATTCGGAAGCGACCCTGATCGCCGACACCTACGCCTCCGGTCTGTATACCAACGATGCCTCTCTGGAAAGCGTGAAGACACAGCTGGACATGCTCTCCGTGTATCTGGATTCCACCATCTGGATCATCAACCCCTCCGGCAGAATGGTGCTCAGCACCTCCCTGCCCCTGAATGTGGATGATGTTATTATGATCGAAAGCTTTGATCCGACCATCACCGCCGGATCTTACTATAACGTGGGAAATTTCTTTGACAGCTTTGACGAGGACATGCTCAATGTCATTGCGCCCATTACCTCCGAGTACAAGGTAAAGGGCTATGTAGTGATCCATTATCCCATGACCTCCATCGTGAAGTCCTGTAACAATCTTCTGACTATCTCTTACATCACACTGGGCATCCTGCTGCTTTTGTCCCTGATCATCCTGCTTTTCTTTACGGAGATCGTCTACATTCCGCTCCGCAAGATCACCTATGCCACGGAGCAGTACGCATCGGGCAATATGCACTATGAGTTTCAGGTGGACAGCGACGATGAAATCGGCTATCTTGCCGCCTGCCTGAACTATATGGCAAGCGAGATCGCCCGCTCGGAGGATGACCAGAAGAAATTTGTGGCAAATATCTCCCACGATTTCCGTTCGCCCCTCACTTCCATAAGAGGGTATCTGGAGGCGATGCTGGACGGCACGATTCCGCCCGAGCTGCATGAGAAATACTTACAGATCGTGCTGAACGAAACCGACCGACTGACCAAGCTGACCAACAGTCTGCTGACCTTAAACAACCTCAATACCAAGGGGATGCTGCTTGACAAGACCGACTTCGACATCAATCAGGTAATCCGCAACACTGCCGCCTCCTTTGAGGGCACCTGCCGCAAAAAGACCATCGCCATTGAGCTGATGCTGACCGGAGACGTCATGTATGTCAACGCGGATATGGGAAAGATACAGCAGGTTCTCTATAACCTTTTGGACAATGCCATCAAATTCAGCCACCACGATTCCGTGATCCGCATCGAGACTTCGGAGAAGAAGCATAAGCTCTTTGTTTCCGTCAAGGACAGCGGCATCGGCATCCCAAAGGATGACTTAAAGCTGATCTGGGAACGCTTTTACAAGTCGGATCTATCCCGCGGTAAGGACAAGAAGGGAACCGGGCTTGGCTTGTCCATCGTGAAGGAGATCATTGCCTCCCACGGGGAGCATATCAACGTAATCAGCACCGAGGGCGTGGGAACGGAATTTATCTTCTCCCTTCCCTGTTCAAAGCTCAACGAGGATGATGATTAATCCCTGTTCCACATATTTCTCACTTTTCCGAGAAGGCTTCTCACCGGCACATACAATACGGACATCAGTATAAAATTGGCGACACCGTGCAGGATGTCGAAGGGAATCCCCGAAACCCACCAGTTGAATGCCATGATCAGTCCGCTGCGGATGCCTCCGCCTACCGAGCCGATAAAAATATAGGGAATGGAGCAGAAGGCTCCGAAGAAAAGTCCGTAGAATCCGGACAAAATGCTGTAAAACCAGACGGAATTTTTCCTGCGGCACAGATGGACGACAATCGCCAGCATCGGCCAGATATAGGCATACATGATCACCCATGTATGGATTCCGTAGATCGTAGTTTCAATGAGAATAAAGACAATGATGGAATAGATGACCTTGGGGCCGAAAAAGAGCGTGAACATGACGATCCAAAAGGTCACAAGCTCCACGTTGGGAAGGAAGGTGAGCGCAAGCTTGCTGACTTCAATCACTGCCGTCATCATACCGATCAATGCAATTTCTTTTACGCCAACCTGCAATGCGCTGCCTTTCTTTTTCATACTTTCTCCATTCCGTCCCATTGTGAAGCTTAGTTTGCTGCATATACCTCGTACTTGATCTGGAATGCATCGCCGTCCTCAACGGGCTGCTGATCCACACCATAGTTGCAGTATTCGCCGTTCACATAGAAGCTCCAGTAAGCACCGTCTGCGCTGTAATCTGCGGTCACACCGTTTACCGTGTCGATAAACAGGCCGTACTCGCTCTCAGAACCGGTAAACTCCAGTCCGTCAGCCTCTTCCATTGCCTGACGCAGGAATTCTGCATCTGTGTGTACCGTGTAGGTAGTGCTCTTCTGCTCATTATCGACCACCTCGATGGTGATGCTCTTTGCGCCCTGTACCGGCTTCTCGCGGAACACGAAAAATACAACCGCCAGAACTGCGATTACCGCTACCAGTGCAGCCACTCCGATAATGACTTTCTTGTTTGAACTCTTTGCCTGATCTGCCATAGTTATCCTCCCTTTCTGCCGTTTTCCGGCTTTGGCTTATTCTTTTGTGAATACAAAAATCCCCTGTGCAGGCACAAGGGATCATACATTTTCGTAGCACAACGACAGCACCCGGCACTTTTTCAGTTCCGGATACCCGAAAGGTGCGTACAAGCCCAATTCCTCGTGGTCTTTCTGTACCGAATGACAGGCAGGTCTTCTGACTCTAAGATCCTCACCGCGCCCCACCTTCCCAAGCATATGCTCAGTGGCTTTCTTCATCGGAGCGCGGCTCCCTTATCACAGCGACGAGATCGTACAGGTCTTTCACCTGTTTCCCTTTTCACCGGATCCTGACACAAAACGTCCATCCGACACCTGTCACCGCCTATATTCACATGGTAATCCGGCAGCAAAAACCGAATCACGGAGAAAGTTTACCACAGCAGACCTTGAATTGCAACCTTGTTACGCGCAAAACATGTCGAATTAGCTATACATAAATTACCGTAACACCGGCAAAGCTGTTGTCGCCGTGAAGATACAGGGTGTGTACGCCGTCAGGCTGCGCATGTCCCTTCTCGTCCACGCCTGCGAATGCATTGGATATCTTGCAGTTCACCGCCCAGGTTTTCGGCACATACAGCTCGACGCCGCCGAAATTGTTCTCAATGTAGACATGCGCCTCCGTGCCCTTCATAATGGCGTTGTCAAAATACACCTTCAGGCTTCCGAAATTATTCTCCAGATCCGCACGTTCAAAGGCATCCGAATTGATGTACTTGATGGAAGATCCGAAGCTGACGGAGCATTTGCAGTTGCTGCCGTCCTGCTCGTTGATAATCCGCTCTCCGTCCGGGTGATGATATCTTTTTACATAATACTGTTTTCCCTTCTTGGGAAAGATCAGGCTGAAACCGATTCCCAGTAAAAGTCCGGCTCCCAGCACAGGCCACGGTGTGATCGCCTGAATCTGCAGCGGTTTCGCATAGACGATGGCAAGTAACGCGACCGACATAAAAATACCGAAGAAGTTCAGCTTGATCAGACTCTTGATCAGCGCCGCCGCAAACACCAGCGTCCAGACTAAGCTCCAGATGCCCACGCCCTGCATAAATCCCAGTTTCGCCGCCAGTATAAAGACAGCGCCCAGAATCAGATAAATACCCCAAAAAATTCTTTCTTTTTTCATAATACTCTCCGTTCCTTTCAATCTTTTCTTCTTTTTTCTTCCAGCCGCTCACGCAGCGGCTTGTAATAATACCTTGACACATAGATCTGTTTGTGCGTGTTCTGAAACTGCACGATACAGTTGGAAAGGCTGTGCGTGATCGAATAGATTTTGTTCGTATTGAGTATGGCGGACTTGGATGCCCGCATAAAGTAGCCCGGAAGAAGCTCCTCCAGCTCATACAGCTTATACTTGGTGCGATAGACCTGATCGACTGTATGCGCGCTGATCTCCCTCTCGTCCGTCTCAAAAAAGAGAATGGACTCCAGCGGCAGATAATACTCCGTATCCTCCCGGTAAAAAGAGAAACGCTTCTTTCCCGAGGTGATTTCCGCTATGGCGTTCTGAATCGCCACAACCTCCTCGCTCAGGCTTCCGCAATGGATTACCACCTCTTCCTCTGTGCAGTTGTCCGTCAATTCAATCCGTACTTTCATTCCCGATCGGTTTTCCTTCCCCTGTGATGTTTTCATTATAACAAATATTTTTATCTTGTATATAGCCCGCGCGCGACCGGTCGGTTTTCCTGCGCAAGTGGTAAATTTTTTTGCCCTATCTCCATAAATCTGTCCGTTTCATTCGTATCTTTCTTACATTTGCAAGGAGGAGGGCTTCGTATGAAGGGAAAAGAGAAATGCAAAGCACTGAAGGAAATCCGCCGTCAGGTAGCGGAGGCAAACGATATCCCCTATGTGGTTTCCCAGTGTACCCACAAGGGCGATTGCAAGGGTACATGCCCCAAATGCGAGGCAGAGCTGCAATATCTGGAAAGGGAGCTTGCATTCCGGAAAAATCTGGGAAAGGCAGTGGCGATCACCGGCATTTCCGTGGGCGTCTGTGCCACCCTCACAGGCTGCAGCCCTTCCTCCAATCCCATAACCTCCCCGCCCGTTACCGAGTCGCTGGTGCTGGAGGGTGCAATTCCTCTGGAAACCTTCACGATTCCCGAACAGCCCGATGTCCCGGATTCCAAGGAAACGCCTTCCGCCCCGGAAGATACCGATGTTGCCGGATACCTGATGCCCACAGAGACTCCGGGCAGCCCCGAAACAGAGGAGATCATGGAACTGGAGGGCGATATTGCCCTGCCGGAAGACCCGATCACACCTTAGACAAGGAGAATAGCCATGTCTGAACCGATTATGCCCGTTTTTGCCATAGAACGCCACCGCCTGCTGACAGACGGCATCGGCGTGACCACACTGGTGGGAGCCTATGGATGTCCGCTGCGCTGCAAATATTGTATCAATCCCCACGCATGGAATCCCGACACACTGAACAAGACTCCCCTTCTGACGCCGTCGGCGCTGTATGATAAGGTAAAAATTGATGAGCTGTACTTTCTTTCCACCGGAGGCGGCGTGACCTTCGGCGGCGGAGAGTCTCTTTTGCATGCCAATTTTATCAGGGCGTTCCGCGAGGTCTGCGGCCCTGACTGGAACCTGACCCTTGAGACCTCCCTGAATGTTCCGAGGGAAAAGCTTCTGACGGTACTGGGCGCCGCAGATAACTATATTGTGGACATCAAATCCATGGAGCCGGAAATATACCGCTCCTACACCGGAAGACCCATTGACCGTATGCCGGAAAACCTTGCCATTTTGAAGGAACAGGTATCCCCGGAGCATATTTTTCTCCGCGTTCCCCTGATTCCGGGTTACAGCACCAAACAAAAAACCCGGTTGTCCGCAGAACAACTGGGTAAAATGGGATTCACACAGATTGAATGTTTTTCTTACACAGTGCGGGAAAATTGCGGCTGATTTCCGCCTACATGCTCTTTAAGAGCCCCGCAATGCCCTCCGAGCGGAATACTTCTTTATAGTAGCCCATCTCGCTGTTGATCAGCTCGTCAATCACCTGCATTCCCAGCAGTTCCACCGCCGCCTTGTCGTCCGTCAGCAGATAATCTCCTTTTTCATAGGAAGTAAGGCCTGCCGATACGGTCTGCATCATCGCCTTCAGCTCCGGGTTTTCAAGCTTCTCTGCCTTGCCGGAGAGATTCTCCAGAACAGAAGCGTCCACAGCGGCAAAAAGCTCCCTGTTTGTCGTTCCCGGCACCTCAGCGGTGCACACGTTCCCAAACACACCGGCAATGGTGTCGGAAAGATACTGATTGATATTTCCTTCTTTGTCCGTGTGCATATTCATGTTGACCACCATAATGCCGCCCTCATTCAGATGATCCCGCACCAGAGTGAAAAACTCTTTGGAGGACATCTGAAACGGAATGGTGATATCCTGATAAGCGTCCACCATAATCACATCATATTTTTCATGAACGGCGTTCAGGTATGCTCTCCCATCGTATGTTGTGACATTGATGTCACTTGGGAGATCAAAATACTTTCCTGCCAGATCAGTGATCTTCTCGTCGATCTCCACGCCCTCAATCGCCACATCCACGAAAAACTGCCTGCACTGTCTGGCAAAGGTTCCCGTACCCATCCCCAAAATCAGAATGCTGCCAGCATCCTTCTCCGGCACACCGGCCAAGACAGGAGCTGCCAGCGCGTAGTCGTAGTACATTCCCGTCAGGGAATCCTCCTTCATCATAATGGACTGCACGCCAAACAGTACGTTGGTTGATAATATGACACTCTCGTCATTTTCTTTTACCTGTAAATAGTTGTAAATGGACTCTCCCTCGTATACCAGATCATCCTCCCAGAAGGCAAACCGGTTGGCTGCACTGAATACCGACAGTACCGCAAAGGCTGCGATGCCCACCGCACATGCCAGTTTTCCTCTCTTCACGCTGATAAAATAAATAAGCCCCAGCAGCAGAAGGATTCCGGCAAAGATCAGAAAGGTGACCGAAGTCCCCACCGCGGGGATGGTCACGAAGGTGGGCACAAAGGTTCCGATAATGCTGCCGATGGTGTTGAACGCACCCAGCGTTCCCACCGTGCGCCCCGAATCATCCAGACTGTCCACCGTATATTTTACGAGAGAGGGAGTCACTGTTCCCAGCAGAAACAGCGGAAATACGAAAATGATCATGCAGGCGAGAAATGCCGCCCAGATCAGGAAATTATGGTTTACGGCAATGATCAGAAGCCCCGAAATACCCAGTATGATATACTTCCCCAGAAAAGGGATCGCCGCGATCCACACCGCCGCAATGATCATTCTCCGGTAGAGCCTGTCCGGGTCGGGGTTCTTGTCTGCGCTCTTTCCGCCCCACACATTGCCCAACGCCATGGCTATCATGATCGTGCCGATGATGATTGTCCATACGATCTGCGAGGAGCTGAAATAGGGTGCGAGCAGCCTGCTTGCTCCCAGCTCCACCGCCATAACGGACATTCCGGCAAAAAATTCCGTCAGATACAGATAATATTTATTTTTTAACAGTTTACTTGTTTGCATGTTCCTCGGGCTCCTTGTTCTTTATCATAAGCTCACAAATCCGTGCTGCCGCACTCCACATCCTGCTTCGCAGGATATTCGTTCGCTAATGAGTTCAAGGAAAACAAATGTCTGCTTCGCAGCCGCTTGTTTCTCCTTGAACCTCATTATACCATATTCTATGTATTATTAAACTATTTTTGCATGTTGTGGACACGGGGATTTCTATACTATAATGGAAGGCAGAGTACATATGGCGCACACGGTCTGCGCCGGAAAGAGGCAATTATGAGATATCACAATCCCATTGTCAAGGGATTTTACCCGGATCCCAGCGTTTGCGCCGCAAACGGCAAATTCTATCTTGTATGCAGTTCTTTTCAGTATTTTCCCGGCGTACCGCTCTTTGAAAGCGACGATCTGGTAAACTGGACACAGATCGGGCATGTGCTGACAAGAAAAAGTCAGGTCATGCTGGAGGACATCAACAGCTCCGGCGGCGTATTCGCCCCCACCATCCGTTTCCATGAGGGCAGATTCTACATGGTGACCAACAACAATACCACCCAACAGAACTTTTATGTGTATACGGATGATATCCGCGGAGAGTGGTCGGATCCCATCGTGGTGGATCAGGACGGCATCGACCCCTCCCTCTTCTTTGAGGACGGCAGATGCTATTTTATCAGCAACGGTACCGACGAGGACGGCAAGGGCGGCATTGTCCAGTGTGAGATCGACATTGCCACCGGCAGAAAGCTCTCTTCCTCCAAAATGATCTGGAAGGGCTCCGGCGGACGCTATCTGGAAAGCCCGCACATGTACCACATAAACGGGCACTATTATCTTGTGGCGGCGGAGGGCGGCACGGAATACGGTCATATGGTGACCTGCGCCATGTCCGACAATGTCTGGGGACCTTTTACGGGCGATCCGAAGAACCCCGTTCTGACCAACCGCAACAAAGCTCCCTATCTCATTCAGGGAATCGGCCACGGGGATTTGATACAGGACAATTACGGGGATTGGCATATCCTGACGCTGGGCTTCCGCCAGATGCACCTCTGGATGCCCTTCCACCAGTTAGGACGCGAGGTATTCCTTACCCCCGTCACCTTCGATGCGGACAGCTGGTTCCGGGCGGGCATTGACGGTACCTGCGATGAAACCTATGAAATCAAGGGCGATTTTATACAGGAAGAGAAAAAGAAATATACCTTTGAAAATACGGAGTTTAATCTGGATTGGTGTTATCTGCGCCATCCCCATATGGAAAATTACTCCCTGTCAAAGGACAGGGTCAGCCTCACAGGCAGCCAAATTACGCTGGATGAGGCAAAATCTCCCACCTTTATCGGTTTGCGCCAGCGGGATTTTGACTTCCGTCTCTCCGTCAGGACAGCGCTCTCCGACGGGGAGGCCGGCGTTACGGTATACATGACGGAGTTAGAGCATTACGAGGTGGCGCTTCGCCGCACACCGGGCGGCTGCGAGGCAATCCTCAGGCTGAATATCGGCGGCATCCGCCACATTCTGCACAGCGTCCCCATAAACGGCGATACGGCGGAGCTGATCGTTCTGGGAGACAGCCAGAATTACCGTTTCCATGTCCGCACGGAAAACGGGGAGACCGATCTCGGCACCGGCATGGCAAAGTATCTGTCCAGCGAGGTTGCCACCGGCTTTACGGGCGTGATCCTTGCTCTCTACGCCGTGAACGGCTCTGCGGACTTCACAGAGTTCTCACTGGAATATCAATAATCGCACGCACAAAACTGCCGTCCTGTGATCCCTCACAGGACGGCAATTATTTTTCTTAGCATTCCCCGCTCTCACATTCGCAGGGCTTCAGTGTCACGGAGGTGACCTTCTGCCCGGTCAGATATCCGCAGGAGGCAAGTCCCGCTCTGACCACAGCATTCCATTTCTTTGCCGACAGATGATGCTCCGTTCCGTCGTCCAGCAAAATGGTACAGGCATTTTCCATAGCACAATTTTCCGAGTAAGCCACCTTGTACATATTCTTGCGGCTGATGGCACCGATCTCCTCAAGAAGATTCACCATCCGGTAGACCGTCGCTGTCCCCAGCTTCCGATCGGTCTCAGCCGCCCTGTAAAATATTTCCTTACAACTTGAACATTCATTTTCAAGGATGATATCGATGAGCCTCAGGCGCTGCTTGGTAATCCTGCAGCCCTTTTCCCTGAGCCTCGATACGATCATATCCCGTTGCATCTGTGTACTGCGGTAACCTACCCGCTCTTTAACGTCCACAGTGCCCTCCGCAGTGACTGCAGTCACCTCCGCACTGTAAAGACTTTCCGTTCTTCTTGTCACGAACCATGCTTTTTACGATCAAGCCCACGATTCCGCACAACACAACCAAAACAATTACTGTTCCCATAACGTTACCTCCTTTTCCGAAGGCTGTCGCTTATTTCAGGCGCGCAAGCTCCTTCTGGCTTACCTTCAGGGATTTGCTCTCCTTATAGGGTCTGAACAGCAGGTACAGGAAACCGATTACCAGTACGAATGCAACTACCGTCCATACGCTGAAGGTTCCTGCGGAGATCAGCATGCCGATATTGTATACACAGAGTGCAACCACATAAGCAAGTGTTGTCTGATAACCGATTGCAAACCAGAACCATTTTGCGCTGTTCATCTCTCTCTTGATAGCGCCCATTGCAGCAAAGCAAGGTGCACACAGCAAGTTGAAGATCAGATAAGAATAAGCAGCCAACGGCGTCATAACCGCCTTCACATTGTTCCAAACCTCATAACCATCCTCGGCAACCTCAGAGGTTCCGGCAAAGATGATACCGAATGTACTTACCACGTTCTCTTTTGCAACCAGACCGGTAACTGCTGCGACTGCGGTCTTCCAGCCGTCTGCCCAGCTCAGATCACTGAATCCGAGAGGAACAAAGATCCACTTGATTGCGCCGCCGATTGCTGCGAGGATGCTGTACTGAATCTCTGCCTCCTCAAGCATTCTGAACTGTCCGTCCACCCATCCGAAGTAGGTTGTAAACCAGATGAAGATGGTGGAAAGAAGGATGATGGTACCTGCCTTCTTGATGAAGGACCAGCCGCGCTCCCACATGCTTCTCAGCACGCTTCCAACAGTGGGAAGGTGGTATGCGGGGAGCTCCATAACGAAAGGAGCGGGATCTCCTGCAAACATCTTTGTCTTCTTCAGGATGATACCGGAGCATACGATTGCCGCGATACCAACCAGCCATGCACTGTAAGATACCCACCATGCATTGTCAAACAACGCACCTGCAATCAGAGCGATGATAGGCAGCTTTGCACCACAAGGAATAAATGTGGTGGTCATAATGGTCATCTTTCTGTCACGGTCATTCTCAATGGTACGGGATGCCATGATACCCGGAACGCCACAGCCGGAGCCGATCAGCATGGGAATGAAGGACTTACCGGAAAGACCAAACTTACGGAATACCCTATCCATGATGAACGCAACTCTCGCCATATATCCGCAGCTCTCTAAGAAAGCAAGGAAAATGAACAGCACCAGCATCTGCGGCACGAAACCGAGCACAGCGCCGACACCGGCTACGATGCCATCCAGGATCAGACCGGAAAGCCAGTCTGCGCAGCCGATGGAATCAAGCAGATTGCCAACCAGTACAGGTACTCCCGGTACCCAGATACCGTAGGCTGCGGGATCTGCATCCTCGGAAATCTCTGCTGCGGCTTCATATGCGGAGGATCCGATACCGAACAGATGCCAGCCATCGCCGAACACACCGTCGTTTGCCCAGTCGGTTGCCCATCCGCCCACCGTGGTAACGGACACATAGTATACAATGAACATAACCACTGCGAAGATGGGCAGTGCAAGCCATCTGTTGGTTACGATCTTATCAATCTTATCGGAGATCGTCAACTTCTCCTTCTTATTCTTGGTATAGCAATCCTTGATAATGGAAGAAATGTAAACATATCTCTCGTTGGTGATGATACTCTCGGTATCGTCATCCATATCTGCTTCCAGCTTCTTGATCTGAGCGGAAACATCGGGAACCTGCTTCATCTGCGCTGCAATCTTGTCATCCTTCTCAAGCAGCTTGATTGCAAAGAATCTCTTCTGCTCCTCGGGAATGTCTGTAAGCTTTGCAGCAACCTCTGAGATCACGTCCTCAACCTCAGGTGCAAATTTATGTACCACTGCAGATGCCTTCTTCTGCTTTGCAACGGCAACAGCCTTCTCAGCCGCCTTGTCGATACCGGTTCCCTTCAGTGCGGAAATCTCAACTACCTCGCAGCCCAGCTTCTCAGCCAGCTTTGCGGCATTGATCTTGTCACCGCTTTTATTTACGATATCCATCATGTTTACTGCCATTACCACGGGAATACCAAGCTCCATGAGCTGGGTGCTCAGGTAAAGGTTTCTCTCAATGTTGGTACCATCGACGATGTTCAGGATGGCATCCGGCCTCTCGCTGATCAGGTAGTTTCTTGCTACCACTTCCTCCAGCGTGTAAGGAGACAGGGAGTAAATACCGGGAAGGTCCATGATTACGACTTCCTTGTCACCTTTCCATTTACCCTCTTTCTTTTCAACGGTTACACCCGGCCAGTTACCTACATACTGGTTGGAGCCTGTCAGTGCATTGAAAAGTGTTGTTTTTCCGCAGTTGGGGTTACCTGCTAATGCAATCTTGATTGACATATCCTACCTCTTTTCCTTTTCAATAAAAGTTTGTTCACTCGACCACGATCATTTCCGCATCGGCCTTACGAAGAGAAAGCTCATATCCTCTCACCGTTACCTCGACCGGATCACCAAGGGGCGCTACCTTTCTTACATAGATCTCCACACCCTTTGTAATGCCCATGTCCATGATACGTCTCTTGACCGGTCCGTCGCCGGTCAGCTTTGTCACCTTGACGGTCTCGCCGCACGCAACTTCTTTTAATGTTTTCATGTTCTCTCCTTCTTGAATAATGGATCCTAGATCATAATTTTATTTGCCATATCCTTCCCGATCGCAACTCTTGAATCCTTGATATTCACTATCATGTTGCCGCCGGTCTCGGATATAACGGTCACTTCTCCGCCTGTCACAAACCCAAGCTTCTCCAGAAACAGTCTGGTTTCCTCTTTTCCGCCAATCTTGCGGATCACACTCGGTTCACCCGGTGTTGCCATTGTAAGGGGCATCATACTTCATCTTCTTTCTTATTTTTTTGTCTCTATTGATACTCATTTTCAATTTCATGGTTAGTATAGTCTAACACATATTAGATGTCAATAACTTTTTAATATTTTTTTAATGACATCCTTCAGAAAATATATGAAGCCGATAAACAACGCCAGTAAAGCAACTTCAACCCACATAGTAAGCCTCTTTTCCGCAGCCGGAACACCTGCTGCATAAATACTAGTTAGTTGTAACTAACTCTATAATAACTTTTTTGTCGAAAAAGAAAAGCCCCTTACCGATATAAAAATATCAATAAGAGGCTTTTTCCTATTTTCTATGTATGAATTATGCTGCCATCGCCTTGTTGACTGCTGCCACCAGCGCCGCAATGGAGCCCTTGATGATATCCTCGTCGATGCCCACGCCCCAGTACGTCTTTCCGTCGTAGACAATGCCTACATAAGCAGCTGCCTTGGAGGAGGAACCTCTGGAAATAGCGTGCTCTTCATAGCAGGCAAGCTCGTAGCTGATACCGAAATAGCTCTTGATAGCGTTGCTCACAGCGTCCAGACGACCGTTTCCCGCAGTCTGCACCACCTTGGATCCTCCGTCCTTTGCAATGGTAACTTCCGCCTTGATGCCGTTCTCCTGCCGGAAGTGGCATTCCGGAATATCAAATACCGTGGTCTTATTTACATAATGATCGCAGAACAGGCCGTAAATATCCGCCGGTGCAAGCTCCTTGTGGCGGGCATCCGACTCACACTTCACCAGATAGCGCACTTCCTCCTTCATCTTATCCGGCAGGGAGATACCGTAGTTCTGTTTCAGGATAAAAGCAATGCCGCCCTTGCCCGACTGGCTGTTGATACGGATAACATCGGACTCGTACTCCCTTCCCAGATCGGTGGGGTCGATGGGCAGGTAAGGCACCTTCCAGCTCTTTCCGCTCTTTCCCTCGTTGTGCCATGCCGTTCCCTTGGAAATGGCATCCTGATGGGAACCGGAGAAAGCCGTGAACACAAGATCTCCCGTGTAGGGCATTCTCTCGTACACCTTCATGCCCGTCAGCAGCTCATAGGTTTCCCGGATCTTATTAATATGGGAGAAATCCAGCATGGGATCCACGCCGTGGCATACCATGTTCATGGCAAGCGTAATGATATCCACATTTCCGGTTCTCTCACCGTTTCCGAACAGGGTTCCCTCCACCCGGTCTGCACCTGCCAGCACACCAAATTCCGCATCGCTGACACCGCAACCGCGGTCGTTGTGAGGATGTACGCTCAGGACAACCGCATCCCTGTACTTTAAATTCTTATGTATATACTCTACCTGGCAGGCAAACACATGGGGCATTGCCACCTGTACGGTCGTGGGAATATTGATGATCGCCTTATGCTCCGGATCCGGCTGCCACACATCCAGCACGGCGTTGCACACCTCAACCGCGTAATCCACCTCTGTCTGAGAGAAGCTCTCCGGGCTGTATTCAAACGTGAAATTGCCGTCCGTCTCATCCGCAAGCTTTTTCAGGAGCGCTGCACCGTCCACCGCAAGCTGTTTCACTTCCTCCCTGCTCTTTCTGAACACCTGCTCGCGCTGTGCAACAGAGGTGGAATTATAAAGGTGGATCACCGCATGGGGTGCTCCCTTTACCGCCTCAAAAGTCTTGCGTATGATATGCTCCCTCGCCTGGGTAAGCACCTGAATGGTCACATCATCGGGAATCATGTTTCTCTCAATCAGTTCCCGGACAAAATTGTACTCTGTATCCGACGCCGCCGGAAATCCCACCTCGATCTCCTTAAAGCCCACCTCCACAAGCATCTTGAAAAACTCCAGCTTCTCATTCAGATCCATGGGCTCCACCAGCGCCTGATTGCCGTCCCGCAGATCCACGCTGCACCAGATGGGCGCTTTGTCGATGCTGTCCTTCTTCACCCAGTCATAAGTCACCACCGGCGGCATAAAATATGACTTTTGATATTTCTCCTTGATGCTGCTTCCGTTTACTTTCATGTTTTCCTCCATTCCGAAACGACACGAACACCTGCGTTTCAAAGCTTTTTTACGGTTACTCTGCTTTGGCGGAAAAAAAAGTCCCTACAAAAACGCCAAAGCATTTTCATAGAGACGCAGAATCTACGCGGTACCACTCTATTTCATGGAAAACCATGCACTCACAGGCACTGACATGCCCTCCCCTTTATACGGCGGGATACCGTCCGAGCCTACACAACAGACAGGGAACTTCTTTTCAACAGTTGCCCTCCCGCCTTCAGCCGGCTGCTCCAAGGTCAGTTCACTGTCCGCTCCTGACTGCCTTGCACCAAACGGCAGCTCTCTGTTTTCCGGCTTCCAGCTACTACTCCTCTTCATCGCATTACACATATTCAATTTTTCTAATCGTACCATACTTTGAAATTGACCGCAAGAGGAAATTTACAGCTCCCTGTCCGTATGCCAGATAATTTTGGTATTGACATCCTGTCTTATGCCGTTTATAATCTATTTAAAATAATTTTTAAATAGGTGTCATGCATGAGTGAATCCAATATCTTTAAAGTATTATCCGACGGGCAAAGACGGGATATCCTCGTCATGCTGAAGGATGGCCGGCTGAGCGCGGGAGAAATTGCACAACGGCTGGACGTCACGCCCGCCGCCCTGTCGTATCATCTCAAATTGCTGAAAAATGCCGACCTTGTGATGGAATATAAACAGAAAAATTTTGTCTACTATGAGATCAACACCACCGTTCTGGATGAGTTGATTTTATGGATCGGACAGTTTGGAGGTAACAGGAAATGAAAAGAGTAATGTGGATCGTATCGGTAATTCCGTTTATCATCACCGCAATCGCGCTGCAGTTCATGCCCGATTCGGTTCCCATGCATTACAATATCTCGGGGGAGATCGACCGCTGGGGATCCAAATATGAGAACCTGATCTTTCCGGTCATGATTCTCTTGTTTACCCTGTTCTGGCATTTACTGATTCTGCACTACGAAAAAAGGGCGGTCAAAGCCACCCTTGATAAAGATCGTGCCGAAGCCGCATCAAACGCCGGACTTCTGAAAATCGTCGCCGTTTCCATGGCGGCAATGTTTGGCATCATGCAGTGTTTCATTCTCTACGGTGCCTACACCGCAGCAGATACCTCCGCAGCCTCCTCCACCGTTGATATCGGAAAAATTTCCTGCATCCTCATGGGAGGCATGTTTATTGTAATAGGAAACTTTCTTCCGAAAGCCAAGAGAAATTCTCTCGTAGGCATCAGAGTCAGCTGGAGCATGTATAACGACACTACATGGAGAAAAAGCAACCGCTTTTGCGCCGTTGCCTTTATCGTGACAGGCGTCCTGACCATCCTCACCGCCCTGCTTGCAGATACATCATGGATTGCAACGGCATGTATGCTCGGCTACCTGCTCCTCTCTACTGTGATTACCCTGTTTTACTCACACAGAATATACCTTGCGGAAAAGCATTAATGCAGAAACTCGCCCACAATTTTATTGACGACACTGCCCTCCGCTTTTCCCTTTACCTTGGGCATCAGTTCCTTCATCACCTTTCCTTTATCCTTGGCGGTGGGGTTCTCGATGCCCAGACCGGCAAGCACTTCCCTGATAATCTCCCTGATTGCGTCCTCGCTCAGATCCTCGGGCACAAACTCCTTATATACCGCCAGACGCTTCTCACACTGTTCAATGATATCCGTTCTGTCCGCAGGCGCCGTCTCCAGTGTTTCCTTGGTCTGCCGTATTTCCTTCTTGATTACTTCATTCTCCTCGTCCGGCGTCAGATCCTCCCTTTTGTCAATTGCCTTGTTTTTTAAGGCGCTGAGCAGCATGGAGAGGGAATCCTTTCTCTCCTTGTCCTTGTTCTTCATGGCAGTAACCATCTCCGCCCTCACTTCATCGATTTTGCTCATGCTTCTACCTCCTTATGATCACTTGTTTTTTGCAGTCAGATCCGTATACCGGGTCAGGAATTGTCTGGTTCGTTCTTCCTTCGGATGATCGATCACCTGCGCGGGAGCGCCCTGCTCCACGATCACACCCTCATCCATAAAAATAATCTGATCTGCCACATCACGCGCAAACGCCATTTCATGGGTCACGATGATCATGGTGGTTCTCTGTTCCGCAAGTCCTCTGATCACCTTGAGCACCTCCCCGGTCAGCTCCGGATCCAGTGCGGAGGTTGGTTCGTCAAAGCAGAGGATATCCGGCTTCAATGCAAGCGCCCGTGCGATTGCCACCCGCTGCTGCTGACCGCCGGAAAGCTGGTGGGGATAATGCTCCATCCTCTCCGCCAGACCCATCTTGTCCAGAAGCTCCTTCCCATGCTGTTCAATCTCTGACAGTATTTCCTTTTTGCACTGTTTGAAATCCGGTCTCTCCTGCGCAAGCAGTCTCTCCGCCAGCGTCACATTCTCCAACGCCGTGTACTGGGGAAACAGATTGAAGGACTGGAAAACCATACCAAAATGCAGTCTTTTTCTGCGCAGCTCCTTCTCCCACTCGGAGGAGGGCTTTGCGGAATCAAACAAAACCTCATCCTTCACTGCGATGGTTCCCTGGTTGGGCTTCTCCAGAAAGTTCAGACAGCGCAACAGCGTGGTTTTTCCCGAACCGGAAGAACCGATGATCGCCAGCGCGTTTCCCTCCTCCAGAGAAAAACTCACATCCTCCAATACCTTTGTATTTCCAAAATGTTTTTCTATATTTCTGACCTCTAAAAACGCCATAGGGTTCTCCGTTCCTACTTGAAATAATCAAGCCTGCGCTCAATGTAGTTAAACAGCAATGTCAATATTCCCACAAACAGCAGGTAAAATGCGCCCGTGTAGAACAGCGGCCATGTGATACCGTCCGATTTCATAAAGGAATAGCCTGCGAACGTAAGCTCGTAAGCGGCAATGATTCTCGCCAGAGAGGTGTCCTTTACCAGCGTGATGATCTCATTTGACATGGGCGGCACCACGCGCTTGACCATCTGCAGGAGCGTGACCTTGAAAAAGATCTGGCTCTTTGTCATGCCAAGCACCTGACCCGCCTCCCGCTGTCCTGCGGGAACGCCCTCAATGCCTCCCCTGAAGATCACGGAAAAATAGCAGGCATAGTTGAAGGTAAACGCCACTACCGTCGCCGTCAGTCTTCCCGCCTCGTTGCCGCTCCAGATATTGTGTTTCAGCCAAAGCCCCGGTCCATAGAAAATGACGATCAGTTGCAGCATGAGGGGCGTGCCTCTGATAACCCACACAACAAATTGCATCAGATAGCGAAGCGGCTTGAATTTGCTCATGGATGCAAACGCAAATAAAAGCCCCAGCGGCAGCGCCAGCAAAAGCGTATACAGAAAAATCTGAAATGTTGTAGCAAGACCGTTCAACAGGGTCTGCGTCACTGTCCAAAACATGACCGGTACCGTACCTTTCTGTGGGAATAATTTTCCTATGATGAAAAAATCGGCGGGGTGGCTCTCAGAACATCCTGCCACCCCACCGTCGCAAAAAATTCAACTTATTTTGCAGGAACAACAACCACCTGCGCATTGTTGCAGTAGGGGTTGGTACACTCCATTGCGGAAGTCACTTCGCTTGTCAGTGTCATACCGTTCCACACCACATCAATATTTTTGGAATCCAGCTCCATGATCTTGTTGTCCCAGTCGATCACAACGAACTCAACCTTCACACCAAGCTTTTCACCTACCAGACGCGCCATATCCGCATCAAAGCCGATCCACTCGCCGTTTGCGTCCTGATAATCCATGGGCTCAAAATCCGTGATTCCCACGATCAGGCTGCCCTTGCCCTGAATGTAAGCCACATCGCTGTCATCTGCTGCCGTATATTCTGCGGCAGGCTGCTCCACTAAAGACTCCTGCACACCGTACTTCGTCGCGATATCCTTCATAGTGCCGTCCTTGTAGGAATCCGCAAACACCACGTTGATGTAAGCGGCAAGATCGGAACCCTTGCGACAGCCTACACCGTATTCCTCCGTCGTAAGCTCGTCCGTGTGCGTCAGGTTCGGATAGCTGGTGCCTTCTCCGATCATGGCGCCCGCCATCAGCAGGTCGATAATCGCCGCATCGGAAGTTCCCGAAGCAACCTCCATGAGCGCATCTGCCTGGGAGCTTACCGAATTGATCTCAAATCCCTTTTCCTGCGCAACCGCCTCACCGGCGCTTCCCGCTTCAACGGCATAGACCATCGCGTCCGCACCCGTTTTCTTGTCTCCGCATGCAGTCATCAGAGAGCATGCCGCCATAGCTGTTATCAATACCAAAGCAATCTTTTTTTTCATAATACCTCCGTTCTGAAGACGATAATAAGTATGCTCCTCAAAAAGTTCTTTCGTATTGTAACATAGTAGCGTGCTAAAGTAAAGGGTTTAATTTGCTTATGCTAAAGGCATACCGGATGTCCTTCTGCGCATCGATATGGTAGGCGGGCTCCACATCCGCCCCCCAGCTGTCCATACCGCCCACGCCTCTGACTGCTCCCAGAATGGAAACCACCGTGCGCCTAGCCGGCGGAAGCTCCTCCTGATGCGTGGCATTTTCCAGCTCCTGCGCCGTGTAAGGCAGACAGGTGAAGGCAAAATTCCTGTCCACCGCCTCAAAGCGAAGCCCGAAGGTGTCCTTCCTGTTTTCTGCATTATTCAAAGTAGTATTGCGGTAAACCTCAAGCCATTTTGTCTCCATGTGCACACCGCAGTCCTGCGGCACCAGATAGGGCGTCACAGGCAGTCCTTCCACCTCATAGACACCCGGAATACCGCCCGCCATCCTGTCGGGATAAGTCTCTCCCGACAGACCCTCGTACCGGTAAGATACCGCCTTTGTGGGCATAATGAACCGCACGCCGAACACGGGGAGCTGGGGAAGCCCCTTCTGCCCGTGATAGCACACCTCCACACGGATTTTACCGTCTGCCGTCACCTCATAGGAAAGGTCTGTTGTGGTAACAGGCTGGGTAATGGTCTGATAGCGGTAGGAAATTCTGATCCTGTCTGCCGTCTCCTCCCCGGAGAACCGGTTGTTTCCGGGCGCAATGGGCAGCTCCATGTCCGTCCCGTCCACGGAGACCGACGCCCCTGTGCAGTTCTGGAACCGATCAGCGGCAAACCACATGCCCGACTTCAGATGAAAACGGTTCCCTCTGTCATTGTCCGTCAGCGCGCGCCAGTAGGTCGGCCCCGGAGCGCGGCAGAGCCACTCCCTTCCGTCGATCACAAGCGACTCCATACCGCCGCAGGCATAAGAAAAAATGTAATCAAAACCGTCGCCGTGTATCCCGACGGTCACATCACCGAACACAATATGCAATTTATTCATACAAGCCATAGTAATACCTCACCTCCTGCAGCGCGGGCTTCTCCGTTCTGTCCGCAAACAGAATCCCATTTCCCGAAAATTCATAGTCTGACGGCCTGTCGTCAAAATCGCCGCCGTAACGCAGCACCTGTCTGCCCGTGACCTCATCCGTGACAAGGATCGCCTGATCGATATAGTCCCAGATAAAGCCACCCTGATACATCTCAAACTCCTCCAAAAGCGCTATGTAGGAGCCCAGACCGCCCAGCGAATTTCCCATGTCATGCATATATTCGCACAGGATAAAAGGCTTTTTCGGATTATCCGAAAGATATTCCCGGATCTGTGCAGGGGTCGCATACATCCTGCTCTCCACATCGGAAATCACATCCTCATAGGCACGGTTGTGTACCACACCCTCGTAATGCGCCGGTCTCCCCGGATCCTTCTCCTTATAGAAGCGGTTCATTTCCGCCAGCGCGTCCCCCGCATAGGACTCATTCCCCAGCGACCAGAACAGAACGGAGGGATGGTTCTTGAAGGTTTCAAAATTGGTTCTTGCCCGGTCGAGCACTGCCCCCGTCCACTGCGGGAGGCTGCCCGGCACATTCCATGACGGCTCCACACTGCCCATCTTCTGCCAGGAACCGTGGCTCTCCAGATTGGTCTCTGCCATCACATAGATACCGTTTTCATCACACATACGATACCACGGGAGCTGATCCGGGTAGTGGCAGGTTCTCACTGCGTTAATATTGTTTTTCAGGAAGATCTCCATATCATAATCCATGTCAGCCTGATCGATGCAGCGCCCTTTTTTTGCATTCCACTCATGGCGGTTCACACCGTTTATGATCAGACGCTTCCCGTTGAGCAGGATGACCTTATCCCGGATCTCAATCCTGCGGAAGCCCACCGCAACCGGAACGATTTCCGCAAGCTTTCCCGTCTCATCAAACAGACGGAGCTCCAGGCGGTAAAGGCAGGGATTTCCATGACACCAGGGCGTAACCGCACCCACAGTCTCCGAAGTGAAAACTACCCTTTCAGCAAGCGCCGCTTCCCTGTGTGCGATCCTGTTTCCCGCAGCGTCCAAAAGCGTAAGCTCCGCCCGGCAGCCTTCCCTGATTTCGCCTGCTGCCGCCGAAACGGTAAGCTCAAGCCCCAGCGCTCCCTCCGCACAATCCTCGGAAAGCTGCGGCTTCACCCATACATCCTCCGCGTGGAGCGATGGCTTGCCATACAGGCTCACATTGCGGAAAATGCCGAAGAAACGGAAGAAATCCTGATCCTCCAGATAGGCCGCCGTGCTTCTCTTGTGAACCTCCACGGCAAGAAGATTGCCTTTTTCCCTGATGTAAGGGGTCAGGTCAAACTCGGACGGCGTGAAGGTGTCCTCCGCATAACCCAGAAAATGTCCGTTGAGCCACACATACATCGCCTGTTCCACACCTTCAAAACAAATTGCAACCCTTTTTCCCAAAAGTGCGGGTGCAAGATCGAAGGTGGTGGCGTAAGAGCCCACCGGATTATAGTCTGCCTCGCTGAAGCTGCCCTCCCATACGGCCTTTCCGTCAAGGCTGTACGCAGGTCGCCTGTAATAGTGCCCTTCCCACGGATACATGGTGTTGATATAGTGGATCTTGTCGTAGCCCGAAAGCTCAATGTGCCCCGGCACCGTGATCCTGTCAAATCCGCTGCGGTCATAGTCCTCCCTGTAAAAATCCACGGGACGGCTCTTTGCATTGACGGAATAGTGAAATTCCCACTCTCCGTTCAATGACTGGCGCAGCAAATCTTCTCCCCGCCGACAGGTCTCCTCATCCTCAAAAAAACGGTGATCGCTGTGGGCAGGAATCTGATTGACCCGGAATACCTCCGGATCGTCCAACCACTTGATTTCTGCTTTCATGTTGTACCTTCCTTTTTCATTATTTTAGAGCCGTTACCACTGCCGGACACTGTAAAGGATGCTGTTGCCCTTCTTTCCTACGCGGCAGACACAGTCCACATAGGTGAGAATGTTCAGCACAGTCTGCGCCAGCCCTTTGTTTATGTGCGCAGCCTTTGCAAAATCCTGTGAGGTGAACGGTTCCTCCAGCTCGTACGGAACAAACTGCATATAGTCAAACACGCTGTCCACGGAAATTTCCTCCACAAACGCAGACGGAATGCGGTCATAGCGGCAGGATCCCTTTTTCCTGTCCCGGCTCCAGCCGTTCAGCAAACGGTATTCTTCCATATCGAGCAACACGAATTTCAGGTGCAGATTGGGGTCTTTCAGAAACGTCTTGATCTTGTAAAGCTCCGCAAATGCCATGTAGGCATTTCCCTTTAGCGGAGACTTCCGCGGTTCGGTGAGCTCACCGCTCTCCTCGTCGATCCAGATCAGCCATTTCTGTCTGGGAATCGGGTAGACTATGGTCACGGGATACAGCTTGAGAAACACCTCCAGCTTATTGCGCATACGGTTGAACTGCCTTGTCTGGATCTCTATGATCTCTTTTCCCGTGTAGATATCCGCCACATAGTTTTCGATGGGGATCTCATGCATGTCCGTATCCGGCGCATAGTACAGCTTCAAAACGGCGTGAACCGTCTTTTCCGACAGCGTGCCGATGCCCTGTCTCTCCCGCTTTGCGCCTACGATCTGCATCTTTGCCTTTTCAAATCTTGGATTGACCGGCAGCTCCTCCCGCACGATCTTTCCCGACCCTTTTCCCGCCATAATTTTCCGCACTTTCCAATCATGTTCTCCTCCATTTTGCCTCATTCCCACAATGCTGTCAACAACACAAACCGCTTGCAATGACGGTTATTTTATATTAGAATATAGGTACGATAGCGCAATCGGTTGCGCGCTACATGCGGAAAGGAGCTTTCTATGAAAAAAAATCCCTTGTTTCCACAAATAAAAGGCATTATGCACGGCGGTGATTACAACCCGGAGCAATGGCTTGACCGCCCCGATATCCTTGAGGAGGATATCCGCCTGATGAAGCAGGCAGGCATGACCAGCGCCACCCTTGGCGTGTTTTCGTGGGCTGTCTACGAGCCGAGGGAAGGAGAATTTCATTTCGACTGGCTGAAGGACATCATGGATCGTCTCTATGAGAACGGCATCTACACCATTCTCGCCACCCCCTCCGGTGCGCGTCCCGCATGGCTTGATGAAAAATACCCCGAAGCGCTGCGCGTGGATTCCTACGGTGTGCGCGCCCATCACGGCGTGCGGCACAATCACTGCATGAGTTCGCCCGTCTACCGGGAAAAGGTGCGAACCGTCACGGACAAACTCGTTTCCCATGTGGGGAATCATCCGGGGCTCCTCATGTGGCATATTTCCAACGAATTTGGCGGAGAGTGCTACTGCCCCCTGTGCGTGAACCGGTTCCGGAAGTACCTTGCGGACAAGTTTGACCATGATATCTCCAAGCTGAACCACGCATGGTGGACGACCTTCTGGAGCCATACCTACAACGATTTCTCCCAGATAGAGCCGCCCTACCAGAACGGCGAATACAGCATTATGGGACTGAATCTGGAATGGAAGCGGTTCACCACATACAACATGACGGACTACATGAAATCCGAGATCTCTTTCCTGAGGGAAAAAACGCCGTCGATCCCCATAACCACGAACTTTATGACGCTCTACGGCGGACTGGACTATCATGTCATGGCAAAGGAACTGGATGTAATCTCCTGGGACTCCTACGCCCCTTTTCACAATGATTATGAATCCCTGTGGGACACGTTTGCCGCCAATGCGTTCAGCCACGCGCATATGCGCTCCATGAAAAAAGGCACTCCCTTCATGCTGATGGAGAGCGCCCCGGGACTGGTAAACTGGCAGCCCTACAACAAGCTGAGAAGACCGGGCATCCACGCTCTGGAATCCTTTCAGGCGGTGGCCTGCGGCTCCGACACCGTCCAATATTTCCAGTGGCGGAAGGGACGCGGATCCTTTGAGCAGTACCATGGCGCCGTGGTGGATCATCTCGGCACAAATGACACCCGCATTTTCAAGGAAGTGGCAGCCCTCGGCAGGGATCTTTCAAAACTGACGGGAGTGTCAGGTACAATCGTTCCTTCCCGAATTGCCATTCTCTACGACTGGGACATCCGATGGGCGGTTGAGGACATGAAAGGACTGGCCTCCTCGACCAAGCGCTATGTGGAAACCTGTGTGGGCTTTTATAAGGAATTTTTGAAGATGGGCGTGGATCCGGACATTATCTCCTGCGACCACGATTTACAGGAATATGATGTGATTGTTGCGCCCATGCTCTATCTGGTAAAGGATGGGCTGGGAGAGCGGCTTTCCCGGTTTGTCAAGGGCGGCGGACAGCTTCTTGCCACCTATCTGACCGGATATGTAAACGCCGACACGCTCTGTTTTCTGGGAGGCTTCCCGGGGGACTGTCTGTCCGAGGTATTTGGCATTGTCAGCGAGGAGATCGACACCCTCTATCCATCTGACACAAATGTCGTTTTGTTTGAGGACGGAAGAAAGGGTACTGTCCGGGATTATGCCGAGGTTCTGCGCGTAGGCACCGCATCTGTGTTGGGCAGCTACACCTCCGATTACTACGCGGGAGGAGCCGCTGTCACCGTCAACCGCTATGGGGACGGCTCCGCTTACTATGTTGCGGCAAGGCTGGATATGGACGCCCTAAGACCTCTTTTCCTCGAAATACTGAAAAAGGCAGGCATCCCCACCCTTGATCTGCCGGAGGGTGTTGAATACCACTGCCGCGCAGGGGAAGGGGAAACCTACCATTTTTATCTGAATACTTCCGATCATGTGCAGACCGTCTCAGGCGTACACGGAAAAAATCTTCTGGACGATGAGACCGTAGACGGTGTGCTGCAGCTTGAAAAATACGAAGCCGCTATTGTGCAGGTGTTGTAAAGTCCTGATTGAATCCCTCAAAGCCCGGCTCCACCGTATTATGCTCCACCGTGTTATAGCGCAGGTTCATAAACTGTGCCCGGTCTTTGTGGAAAAGACTGCTGAACTCCTGTGTGAAGCCAACCACTACCCAGGGGAACATCTCGTTCATTCGTTTCAGGATATCCTGAACCGTCTCCGCATTGGGCATCAGAACCGCCGTGTTCTTCTTGTCGCCGTCGACCCATAACACCAGATCATAGGTGGTTCCGGTCTTGATCCCGTTGGTTCTGTGGGTAACCGTATTCTGGTATGCCCACAGGATCTTGCTGTTCGGAATCGCTCTCGGTTTGGATGCGTTCATGTAACAGAAGGTGAAGATACGGCCTACCTTGAAGCCGCCCTGCTTGTCATAGGAGAATGCCGACGCATAATCCGACTCTGCTGCCGCCGCCGTGTAACCCGCATCGGTAATATCCTTTATGAACTGGTTTACATAATCTCCCCTCTTTCCCTTGATGAGGCGGATGATTCCCCACACCAGACATGCCACTCCGCCGAGGAACAGCGCCATAACCGTAACGTTGATGAACGCCCTGTTGGCAAATACATCCACATAGTAGGGAATGACCTTCTCCTTGATCTCCTCATCTGAGAAGCCCATGTCCTGCCAGAATTCCCTGAAATATCCGTACTCCGAGGAACTCATCTCCTCGATGCTTCCGAAGAGCTCCAGTCTCTTTGACAGCTCACCTTCATAAGTCTTGTCCGCCATGTTTTCCATCTTCCTCAGATAGGAAGGCGGAACCTTGATTGCCATATACACATAGTCCGATTCCGTGTCGTCGTAGGCGCCTGTGTAGATCACATAATAATATCCTGTAGTCTTTTTCACATGGGAGTTCGAGTTTTTCTCGTACTCCTCAAGGAAACAACCGTAATTGTTCCGCAGATCCACCTCCACAAACTGCCGCTTCATGCCCGAGCTTTGAATCTGCTCCGGTGAAAGCGTTGTAAACTGTTTGTACCCCGCTACAACACTCCATGCGTTGCGGGCAGAAAATATCGTCAGAGCGATTCCCACAAGAAACAGGCTTATCGTTCCGAACAGCGAGCTTTTAAAGCTCTTTTTCTTCAGTGCTTCAACCATTTTCCCTCTCCTCTAAGAAATTACTTTATGTTCCAGCCACTTGCGGCGGTGAAACCGTACCGAAAAAACAATTCCCCTCAATGCCCAGTCGGAGAACATGCCGATCCAGACAGCCATGGGACCGAAGCCGTATGCCCTCACCAGAAAGATGCACAGGCTCACCCTGCACAGCCACATGGTGGCGGTGGAGAGCAGCATGGAAAACTTCACATCCCCCGCTGCGCGCATGCCGTATGCGGGAATGAAGGACAATACCCAGAACAGCGGCTTGATCAGCGTGATCCAGCCCACCATATGTATACAGAGCGCCGCACTCTCCGGTTCCATTGCACCGATGATCGTCACCGGTCTTGCCAGTGCATACACTAATAGACAGTTTACTATAATACATACCTCACTGACAAGCGTTAATTTCTTGATAAAATATACTGCCTCATCCTTCCTTCCGGCGCCGAGGCACTGTCCCACCACCGTGGTCAGACCGATACCGATTCCCATCGGCATGACGCCGTTTAAATTCTCCAGAATATTGGTCATCGCCTGCGCCGCGATCGCCGTGGTTCCCATGGTAGATACGGTGGACTGGATCGCCAGCTTGCCGAACTGGAACATGCTGTTCTCGACACCGGAGGGAATGCCGATGGCAAGCACCTTCAGGATCAGATACTTATCCGGCCTGATTTTCAGATAGTGATCCACCGTGATCTGCTGCCCGGGTTTGTGCAGACAGGCAAGCACCACCACCGCGCAGAAGATGCGGGAGAGCAGCGTGGAGAGCGCCACCCCGGCAACTCCCAGGTGAAAGACCCAGATAAATATGGCGTTTCCGCCTATATTGAGCAGATTGGAAATCACGGAAATGGTCATGGGTCGGCGGGAATTTCCCTGAGAGCGGTAGATCGCCGCGCCCGCATTATAGAGTGCGATAAACGGAAAGGACAGCGCCGTGTAGAAGAAATAAGTCACGGCAGCGGTCATCACATCCGCCTCCACCGACCCGAACACAAGCCGCAAAAGCGTCCTGTTGCTGATCAGGCACGCGGCGGAGATCACAACAGAGATGAAAAAAATCACAAGCAGCACCTGCCTTGCGGAGCGGTTTGCTTCCTTCTCATTCTTTTTTCCGATGTACTGGGAGCAGATAATACAACCGCCTGCTGCCAGCGCGGCAAACGCCTGAATCACCAGTATGTTGATGGAATCCACCAGCGACACTGCCGACATGGCAGCCGATCCCACGTTGCTGACCATGACCGTGTCCGCCGTTCCCATCAGAGAGTTTAAGACCTGCTCCACCATCAGTGGAAGCAACAAAGCCTTCAGCTGCGTATTGCTGAACATATGCTTCTCTTCCATTGCCCTGCTCCTCTTTTTGCCTCTTTACCTTCATTTTACATATCCCTCTTTTGCCTGTCTATGGCAGACCCTACAAAAAATCGGGTAATATATCGCTAAATAATAGGCTTTTTTCATTCCCGGCAATGTATTACACTGGTGATAATATAAAATGGGAGGATACCTATGGATCAGAAAAAAAACAAAAACATCTATAAGATTCTGTCTCTTGCAGGCGGCGCTCTGGCATTGGTCGGGCTGATTTTTCTTGTACTGAAGCTGACCGGAGCCGGTCCCTTTGCACCGTCCGACAAAAAATACCAGCACACCTCTGCCAACGGAATCGAAACCTGGGACAGCGGCTACATGCGCAAAGACCTGACCGCCCTTGAGCTCACGGAGCTGATGGGCAACGGCATCAACCTCGGCAACACCATGGAGGCATACGGACACCGCTCCCTTGGCACAAAGGCGGATACCTCAGCTTACGAGACTCTCTGGGAACAGCCGGTCACCACGCAGGAGATCGTCACTGCCATGAAAGCAGCCGGCTTTGACTCGCTCAGAATCCCGGTGGCATGGACGAACATGATGGACTATGAGAGCGGTGATTTCACCATTGACGAGGCTTACCTGAACCGCGTGGAGGAAATCATCAACTATGCCCTCAATGCCGATATGTACGTGATCATCAACGATCACTGGGACGGAAGCTGGTGGGGCATGTTCGGCTCCGCTACGCAGGAGACCAGAGAAAAGGCAATGGAAATGTATATTTCCATGTGGACGCAGATTGCAAACCGTTACAAGGAATACTCCGATTATCTGATTTTTGAGTCGGCGAACGAGGAGCTTGGAGACCGTCTGAACGATGTGGATGTGGCAGCGGACTCCGGCACGCTCTCCAGAGAAGAATGCTATGAAATGACCAACAAGATCAATCAGACCTTTGTGGATGTGGTCCGCGGCACCGGCGGCAACAACGAGCAGCGTTTCCTTCTGATCGCAGGCTACGGCACCGACATTCAGAACACCTGCGACGACGCATTCAAGATGCCTGCGGATACGGCGAAAAGCAAGCTGTTGATCTCCGTACACTACTATACTCCCTGGGGCTACTGCGGCAATACAAGCCTTTCCCAGTGGGGCACCCAGAGAAATTATCAGGAGCAGAACACGCTGCTTGAGAAAATGACCAAGTTTACGGAGCAGGGCTATGGCGTTGTCATCGGCGAGTATGCGGTTTCCCTCGCTGACGACGGCTCCGCAAAAGCCAATACCTGCGACTTCTTCACCAATTTCCTCGACAACTGCGACCTGTACGGCTATTGCCCCATGCTGTGGGACTGCAGCAGCCTGTTCATCCGCAGGGATCTCGGTTTCTTTGATCAGGAGGTAGCGGATCTGTTTGCATCCAGAAGCTACGCCGCGCAGGCCGCATCCGGCAAAACCGCCGAGGAGCTTCGTGCGGAAGCACAGTCACGGATTGAGACCAGCACCGCCAACGCAGTCCTGTCCTTCAGCGAGGACGCGGCTGCTCTCACGGATTCCACCGCAATCTCATGGATCATGTATAACAGCGGCGACTGGAGCGTCATGTATAGCGTGGGCGATACCTATGACCCGGATTCCAAGACCGAGGGACTGGTTGCCACGGATGTGGAAGTGACCGGCGAAGGTACCTACACCGTTTCCCTTGATTTCAGCGGCACCGCCGCAGGGGAAGCAAGCGGTACGGTGTTCTGCGCACTTGCCATCGGAAACGGAGAAACACTGTTCCCCGGCTACACCGTAGACATTACCGAGGTGCTGGTAAACGGCGAGCCTTATACCCTGACGGCAAAGCCCTACACCACCTCCGACAACGCCATCTGTACCCGTGTGAACCTGTTCAACTCCTGGATAACACAGGTGCCTGACGATGCGAGAACACCGGACGGTGATACGAGCAACGTACAGCCCATTGTAGTAGACAGCGATGCATGGCAGCATATGAAGACCCTGTCCATCACCTTCAACTACGCACCCGGAAATTAAAATATAGAATCAGGAATCCCGGCTCGGTAGAATTGCCATTTTACCCTGCCGGGATTTTTCATTGTCTTTTGGCACATAATACAGTATAATTTTCGGTACGAAAGGAGGAACCGGCAGATGAAACAGCGCATCTATATCGCCATTGATTTAAAGTCCTTCTATGCCTCTGTGGAGTGCCGGGAGAGAAAGCTGGATCCTCTGGACACCAACCTTGTGGTGGCAGATGAAAGCCGGACGGACAAAACGATCTGTCTTGCGGTCACCCCTTCCTTAAAGAGCTGCGGAATCCCCGGCAGGGCGCGTCTGTTTGAGGTAAAGCAGCGTGTCCGGGAAGCCAACACAGAGCGCAGGTATCGCGCGCCGGGCAGAAGGCTCACCGGCTCCTCCTGCTTCCGGTCAGAACTGGACGCAGATCCAAATCTTGCCATCGACTTTCTCATTGCGCCTCCCAGAATGGCGCACTACATGGCATACAGCACAAAAATCTACGCAATCTACATGAAATATGTGGCGCCAGAGGATGTCCTTGTCTACTCCATTGACGAGGTGTTCATGGACGTTACGGACTACCTGAAAACCTATGCCATGCCACCCCGGGATCTCGCCAAAAAAATTGTGCGGGAGGTGCTGGACGCCACGGGTATTACCGCGACGGCGGGCATCGGAACCAATCTGTTCCTCAGCAAGGTTGCCATGGACATTATGGCGAAACACATACCCGCAGACAGGGATGGTGTTCGGGTCGCCGAGCTGGACGAGATGAGCTTCCGCAGGCAGCTGTGGGATCACAGACCGCTCACCGATTTCTGGCGGGTGGGGCACGGATATGCAAAAAAACTGGAAGAAAACGGCATGTTCACCATGGGTGATGTGGCAAAATGCTCCGTGGAGGATGAAAACCTCCTATACCGTCTCTTCGGAAAGAATGCGGAGCTTCTGATCGATCATGCGTGGGGGTGGGAGCCCTGCACCATGGAGGCGATCAAGGCATACCGCCCCGAGAGCAACAGCCTCGGCTCCGGTCAGGTGCTGCACTGTCCCTATGACGCCGGGACGGCAAAGCTTGTCCTCTGCGAAATGGCGGATGCCCTGGTGCTGGATCTGGTAGAAAAGCATCTGGTGACGGATCAGATCGTCATTACCGTTGGCTACGACATCGAGAACCTGACCGACCCGGAGCGAAGAAAGAAATACCGGGGCGAGGTGGTGACAGACCACTATGGCAGAAAAATTCCCAAGCACGCCCACGGCTCCGCCAATCTGGATCGGCACACCTCCTCCACCAGGAAGGTGCTGACCGCCGTTTCGGAATTGTACGACCGGATCGTGGATCAGAACCTTTTGATCCGCAGGCTCAATATTGTGGCAAATCATGTCGTGGACGAGAACACCGTTTCCAAGGACGCGCAGTTTGAACAGCTTGACCTCTTCACCGACTACGCCGCAAGGGAAGCGGAACAGGAGGCAGAAAAAACGGAGCTGGAACGGGAACGCAAAATGCAGGAGGCAACTCTCGCCATCAAAAAGAAATTCGGTAAAAATGCCATTCTGAAGGGAATGAATCTCAGGGAAGGCGCCACCGCGATGGAGCGGAACCGCCAGATCGGAGGACATAAGGCATGAGCGGAAACTACGACAATATTATCAATCTGCCCCACCATGTCTCTCCTACCCGCACCCCCATGCCCATGGAGGACCGGGCGGCACAGTTCTCCCCCTTCGCGGCGCTCACAGGCTACGACGACGCCGTCAGGGAGACCGCCCGTCTCACGGGACGGCGCATTGAGCTGGACGAGTACGAAAAGGCTGCCGTGAATGAGAAGCTTTTGTATCTCTCCCGCCACATCAGGGAATTGCCCCGGGCATGCATTACCTACTTTGTTCCCGACGAAAAAAAGAGCGGCGGCAGATATGAAACCAAAAGCGGGCGCGTTAAAAAACTGGATGAATACAACGGTCAGATCCTAATGGAGGATCAAACGCTGATTCCTGTGAAAGAAGTTCTGGAGATTCTGGTGGATTCCGAGGTAGAGAAATTTCCCGGATGAAGTTCTGCATAAATCTCCGGATGAAGCTCCGGATGGAAGTTTCGGATGAAAGTTTCGGATGAAGTTTTTGGATAAAGATCTGAATGAAGTTCCGTCTGGAAGTTTTGGATGAAGTTCCGGATGAAGTTCTGCATGAGGTTCTGAGCAAGGTTTCAAATAAGATTCTAATTGAAATGGGATGCCGCTATTGAGGTGCCGATATCCGCCGAGTGAGGTGCCGATATCCGCCGAGTTTCTTGACGATTCCGGATTCCGGTGCTACAATACGGCATATAAGTTAGCCAATTCTAACCAAAGAAACGGAGATTGCCATGAAATATGTAGGAATGCCCCACGCCATGTGGATTTTGTTTGGAAAGTCTTTTCGGACGCATCTGACGACAATTTTTCATCTGGACGCTTCCACAGCAAAAGAAGTTGCTGTGAAGGCAAAGAAAAAATATAAGGAGATACTGGCCGATGTGCCGTCCTTTGAAAAGGCAGACCGTTTTCAGACGAATCTGGTGAATGCCGCCTTGCTCGCCGCATTCATCCTGAACATGCCGGAAAGACCCGACATGGATACCCTGACCGTGTATTACGCGGAATCCATGATGACGAAACCGATGAAATGGTTTTGCAAAAAGAGCGGAAGCTCCAAATTTACCGACAAGGATATTGCAGGCATGCAGGCAACCGCTAAGTTAAAGGCGGCGGAGCGCAATCCCTACTCCTGGAATATGGAATTTTATCCCTATGCCGACGGCAGCGGCTACGAGGCGCGCTTTACCAAATGCGGCATCTGCGAGCTGATGAAAAAGCTCGGGCTTTACGATCTGACCCCCGCGCTGTGCCATCTGGACTACACCATGAACGAAGCCGGCGGCGCCAGTGAGTTTGTCCGCGAATATACGCTGGCATCGGGCGGCCCTTACTGTGACTGCGGGTATAAAAAGAAAAAGTAAAAGTGCTAAAATATTATTACAACATTACCAACCTTTTTGAAAAGCTCCTCACTATATTAGCAAGAACGTTCTGAAAAGCGAGGGAAAGCAGTGGACAAGCAAAAGGCTGACGAGCTTATATTCTCATACACAAGGAAGATATTCGGATTTGCAGTATCGAAGCTGTCCAAAATCGACGAGGCGGAAGAGCTTGCGGCAGAGATAACCTTTCAGGTATATTCATCCTTATTAAAACAGGATAAAATCGAAAATCCCGACGGTTACATATTCCGCATTGCACAAAATGTTTATGCAAAGCATATTGACGGCAAAAAACTGACTGCCTCTGTTGACGGTATCGAATATCTGTCCGACAACAATGATTTTACGCATGATATTGTAAACAGCGAAAGCTATGGCATTCTCAGACGTGAGATAACCTATCTTTCCAAAATTCAGCGTGAAATAATCGTTCAGCATTATTTTCATGACAAAAAGGTGAAAGAAATTGCAGCCCTGCTCTCTTTAAATGAAAACACGGTCAAATGGCATTTGGCCTGCTCACGGAAGGAGTTAAAAACAGGTATGGAAAAGACAAGAACAACAGGCACTCTCGGCACTGAACCGATCCGCTTTGTCGATATGGGACACTACGGTGAATCCGCAGGCGCCCGTGATACAGCTTACTATTTGTCGAAGGTCATCACGCAGAACATTGCTTATGCGGCATATCATCAGCCGAGAAGTGTAAATGAAATAGCCGAAGAACTTGGCATCAATCCGATATTTGCAGAGGACGAAGTAGCTGTTCTTGAAGAATGTGGCTTTATGGACAGGCTCAAAAACGGAAAATATCTTACAAATATTCTGATCTATGAGCCAAATGCAAAACGCACTGAAATTTACAAAGAGATCAATCCAAAATTTTCAAAGCTTTTTGCGGAGAAATTTTTTGCACCGATACTTGAAAAAATAACGGAGATCCCCGACTTTCTCCGCGTTCCGGAAGATGATATCAACCTTATGAAATGGTCACTTATGAGTTTTATGGCACACAAGCTCATAATTTCGGACAACAATGACCCTACAAGGTTCTATGTAAAACGTCCCGACGGCGGAAATTACATAGCTATTGCAACTCTTGATGTGAAATCGGACAATACCGCACCGAATAAGTATTGGTGCTGCGGAGATATGATGAGAAGCAATTTCTCCGACGGAATGTGGTGGAAAAGCTGGCAGCTCGATCACAACTGGACGGGCAGACATAAGCTCTGGCAGGATAATCTTACGGGGGATTATGACAAAATGTATTTTTGGCTGAACGGTCAGCTTCCGGAAATGCCGTCCAATGCCGAAAGCTATGCCCGCCTGCTTGAAAAAGGCTATCTTTTGAAGAGATCGGACGGTTATAAGTGCAATCTTATCATTTGCGACAGTGAAAAGAAGTGGCTGGATTATATTCCGAATGCTTCCGAGGAGATCATGGAGCTGGCACGTCAATACACAGCCGAGGTTGAAAAAGCCGAGCTGATCGGTCAGCCAAAACATATGCATGAGCTGATAAAATGCATGAACGGGTCGGCAGCATGGTCGCTTAAGACAAGAGTAATGGAGCATCTGCTTGATATGGGTGTTCTGAAACAGCCCACAGAGGAGCAGGCAAAGGGACTTTGCACTATTATGTTTATGAATGAATAAAAAATGAGGACTGCCGCAGTGCAAAGCTGTGACAGTCCCTTTTTTTCGACTTTATAATCCATAATACTGCTTGATTTCATCATTGCAGCGACAAACACCATATATCTCTATCGCGGATATCGATGCCTTCATTAGCTCTAAACTAACATTTTTCTCCACAACAAGCAGCCCCATGCCGCGAATTGCCTTTACTTGACCGCGCCGTTTCATGGCTTGCAATTCATCCACGGTCAAAACATAAACCCCAATAAACCAATCTTTCTTAGTTTTCGACGAAAGAATTATATTAATCTCATCATCATGTTTATCAATTTGCCTCTTTATGGCACTTTTGATAAAATCTGTGCGATTTGAATAGTAGCCTTCGTGAATTAATAAATCGATTTTCCCTAAGTCGGATGTGTTCACATTGATCGTTATTTTTTCGGTAGAATTAAGATTCATAGCTTCCCTCCTTCTCTATTGCACTAATAATATACCATCCACATGGATGGTGTCAAGATGGTTTTTATGAAGGAGCAATGTAGCATGCAAACGCTGCGTATCCACATCCGGTATAAAAATAAGGCTTCATTCAGAGGAATGAAGCCCAATCCGCCCTACTCTATTTTGAGAATCAGTTCCAGTACTCTCTTTGCGCAGCAATCTACCTCTGCCCTTGTCAGGCAGCCCTTCTGCATGGCGAGCAGAAGCCGCTCGGGGAGCCCTGTTCCCATCTTCACATCGTTTCCCGCCTTGGTTTCTTTGTAATGCTCACCCATTGTCCACCAGTCGGTGGTCACGCAGCCCTGATATCCCCATTCTCCCCGGAGGATCCCCTGAAGCAGATCAACATTTTCCGAAGCTCTGTGACCGTTTATGATATTGTAGGATGTCATCAGAGACCAGGGATCTCCCTCTTTCACAACAATCTCAAAGGCCTTCAGGTAAATTTCCCGCGCCGCTCTCTCAGATACCCTCGAGTCGCTGTCCCGGCGGTTTTCTTCCTTGTTGTTCAGCGCAAAATGCTTCACCGTTGCGCCCACGCCGTTGGTCTGGATGCCGCGCACCATAGCAGCCGCCAGCTTTCCGGTGAGAAGCGGATCCTCCGAATAGTATTCAAAATTGCGTCCGCAGAGAGGACTGCGGTGGATATTGATGGCGGGAGTCAGCCACAGACTGATGTTGTTCTCCTTGACCTCCGCTCCGCCCGCGGCTCCAACCGCTTCCACCAGCTCCTCGTCCCAACTGCAGGCAAGCAGGGTGGCACAAGGCCATGCGGTGGTGTTGACGCCGCGCTCCGGTCTGACGCGAAGCCCGGCAGGGCCGTCCGCTGTCATCACGGAGGGCACACCGTATTCCGGCAGATTTCCGTAGCCAAAGGTGTCCGCCACGCCGCGGTTGGGCTGACCGCCCAGCAGATGCACGGCATCTTCATCGGAAAGCCGGGCAAGAAAATCCTCCACGGAGAGTTTTCCTTCCGCCACCTCCGTAAACGGATGCACTCCTTCTTTGTAGAGCGACCGGAATGCGTTGAATCTGCCGCGCGCCCTCTGGATCGGGCCGTAACCGTCCGACTCCTCCGGCGCTCTTTTCAGCACATCCTCATTGGGATCGTTCGGTGTGGTCTGAGGCAGCTCTTCAAAACCTCCGTCCGACAACATTCTCTTTTTCAGACAGGAGGGCGTAAGTCTTTCCGACAACTGTTCTACGATCCTATCCTCCGTCTCCTCGTGTACGCAGGCATTCTCCTCCGCGTTTCGCACGGAAGTACCCACAAACAGACGGTATTTTCCTTTTTCCAGCACATAGGCAGACTTGGCAATCCTTCCCAGATCATCGTAGGACGCCATATCCGCAACGGCAAGAGAAAGCACAAGCTCCTGCGTCTCGCCGGGCGCAAGCAGCTTCGTCTTTTGGAATGCCGCCAGCACTCTCCTCGGTTTTCCCAGTCTGCCCTGCGGCGCTTCAAAATAAAGCTGCACGACCTCCCTGCCCGCGAAATCTCCTTTGTTGCAAACCTTCACCGGAACGGTAATTCTGCCCTCTTTTTCCTGTCCCGCCGAGATTTCCAAGGAAAACTGCGTATAGGAAAGCCCGTAGCCGAAGGGATACACTACCTTCTGTGCGGCGCCCGGCACGGTTTCAAAATAGCGGTAGCCCACATAGATATCCTCGGTATAGTCCACGTAATCCGGAGATTTGCGGAAGCTCTCCGTCGAAGGATAGTCCGTCAGCTTTGCGGCAAAGGTGTCGGAGAGCTTGCCGGAGGGATTTCCCTTGCCCACCAGAAGCTCTGCGGCTGCCAGTCCGCCCTCCATGCCGCCCTGCCATGCAAGCAGCGCGGCGCTCACGCCCTCATCTCCTGCGATCCATGTGGTATCCACGATGCCGCCTACGTTGAGCACCGCAACCACCTTGGGAAAAGCGGCAGTCACCTTGTCCACCATCGCTTTTTCCTGTTCCGTCAGGTAGAAATCCTCGTCCTTCCTGTCCTCCATTTCCCCGGAGAAACGGCATATAGAAATGACAGCGGTGTCAGTATATTTCCGCGCATCCGCAAAAAGCTTCTGCGGCAGGTCGGGTTCCACAGTACGTCCGGGTTCTGCGCCCGCCCCATACTGTTCCTTCACATTTTCCCTGTAAAAGTCGCAGAGCGGTTCAAAGAGGGAAACCTTGTCCTTCTGGAGACTCAGACCCTCGTACAAATTGCGGACATAAGCCACCGTCACATCCCCGCTGCCTCCTCCGCCTTTTACATAATCGAAGGTAGCCCTGCCGAACAGCGCCAGCTTTGTCCCATCGGAAAAAGGCAGGGTCTGCCTCTCGTTTTTCAGCAGAACCATGCCCTCCTTCGCCGCTTCCTTTGAAAGCGCAATATGTTCCTTGGAGCCCGTCAGCCTTCTGCCGTCCTCACCCAGAGGAAGGCAGGGCTGGTATTTTGCCCTCGCCCACTTTTCCATACCCCGAAAACCTCCTCAAGCTTTTAGCCCTTCAGTCCTCTTGCCTGACGATCCATGTCCTCCACTACGATGTCGTAAATCTCGCCCAGACTTGCACAGTACTCCAGTACCTTCCAAGGCTCATTGGTGTGGAAATGGATCTTGATCAGCTCCTCATCTCCTACCGCAAGCAGGCAGTCGCCTTTAAAATTTTCGGTGAAGTAATCGCTGATCACGTCCTCGTCCAAATCATGTCCCTCAATTAAAAGCTGTGTATCGTATCTGAATTCTATCATGGTAATCCTCCGTTTCTATTTTTGTTATCAGCAAAATTGTACCTTATTTCGTCGTTTATCTCAATAGGGTTTTTGCGCACAATTTTTCACTTGAATTTTTGACAGAACAAAAGTGTGTATTATGTATGGAAAGTCAGATTTGTTTTGGAGATATGGAATCAGTATACAGGTAAATAATCAAAAATATATGGAAAACAGGGAAATTTTTGACAATATATTGTATATGTAATATTATACATCTGAATATAAAGTAGAGGGGACGGAATGTATGAAGAATAAAATGATTGGAGTGGCAAAGTACTTTTTATCTGTGGTACTTGTTATAGGCTCACTTACCTTAACAGTTTCTGCACATAGTGGATCTAACGCCGCATTCATTGATGAGTGGTCGTGTCCGCATTCCTATAAGAGTGAGGTGACGAAAGAAGCTACCTGCGCAGCGACCGGGACAATTACATATACCTGTAGGATGTGTGGTAGGACCTATACGGAGAAGATCCCTAAGACCGATCACAATTTCGCGGTAACGGAAGAAGTCACCGGAACCTGTATTGAAAAAGGCTATCAGGTAGAAACCTGTACGTTGTGCGGTTTCGCTCAGACCGTTGAGGGAACTTACGGTGATCACGACCTTGAGGTGAACGGGGAGCAGATCGAGCCGACTTATGAAGATCCGGGTCTGAAAACAGAACAGTGTAAGATCTGCTTCGAGGTGTTCACCACGGAGATTCCGGCACTGGGACATGAATACGAAGCAACATCCACTATTGACAATGAGGCGTACTGTGTAGTGGACGGAGAAAAGTCAAATCACTGCATCCGGTGTGATGCGCGAATCAATAACGAGAAGATTCCGGCACTGGGACACGAGGAAGTGATCGAGGAGAAGGAAGCAGGTATCTTTGCAAACGGCTATCTGAAGATCACTTGCGCAAGGTGCGAACAGGTGCTTAAGAACGATATTTATCCCTCCTTTGTAAATACCTATAAGCCTTTTGTAATTGCCGGAGTAGTTCTCCTGGTTGGCGTTGCTGCTCTGGTAACCCTGACTGTCATTAAGCGGAGAAAGAAAAAGATGCAGTAGTCTTTGGGAAAACGTTACAACATAACATAAAAGAACAGGCAGGAATAAGGACTGCCTGTTTTTTTACGCCTTTTTTGATTGGGCAATACACCGAATGGCATAGAATGCCCTTACCGGCATTAAGAGCAACAACGCCCCGACGCAGGTGATCCATGTTGTTCTGGGAATAAAATGGATCAACTTTTCCCATCGCAGAAAACATTGCTAATACATCTTCCTCTGATGTTTTGACCCCATTGGCACTCATTAAATCCATCCTGTTAAGAATTGCCTCCAGCTCATCTGTTGCCTTGTTCTGCGCTTCACCCAGCTCCCTGATTTCCTTATACAGTTTGTAAGACAGATAAAATATCATATAAAGTACAAAAATACAATACAAAAAAACAGAAATTTATATACGAAATATTTGCTTTTACGTTTTGCCTGTGTTATCATGGTTTTGTGGCGAAAGCCACGGGAAAAGTACCCATGACAGGGTGTTAAGCATCCGGGACAGTTATTTTGTGTGCCGGAGCCAAGCGCAGAGGCTGCTCCCGATCCTTACCCTAGCCTGCTAGGAGTTACATAGGAAAGGGGGTGTGAACGTATGACAGCTTATGAGATCATTACGATTTTCATTGGGATGCTGGCTTTAATGGTGTCCTTTGGCGGTCTGATTGTTTCACTTCTTGCCTTTCTCTTTCGGGATAAAGACAAGTAATAAAAATGCCTACCCTGTCTGCCATACAGGATAGGCGGTGTCCGTAAGGACATTCTAATCATCTGGGAGCATCCACAATGGAGTGGGTGCTTTTCCTATACTCAATATAGCACATAGTTTCAGAAAATACAACATTTTCTATGAATGAATTTTTGACCAATTTTTCACTTGACCGCACAGCGGTCACAGGGTTTATTATAGTAGAGGATTTTACACGGAAAGGATCCTGATATGGAAAAGAATCTTACCACAGGCAGTGTGTTTAAAAATTTGATCTTGTTTTCCCTGCCGTATCTGCTCTCCTATTTTTGCAGACGCTCTACGGCATGGCGGATCTGTTTATCATCGGGCAGTTTGAGGGCGTAGCCAGTACCACCGCCGTCTCCATCGGCTCACAGATCATGCATATGCTGACCGTCTCACTTGTGCTGACCGTGCTGCTGCTTGCCCTGGTACACCCCATCGTCCTTGTCATGTCCACACCGGCGGAAGCGGTGGACGGTACCATGGCGTATCTGCAGGTCTGCTTTATAGGCATCCCCTTTATCACCGCCTACAACATTATCAGCTCCATCTTCCGCGGTATGGACGACAGCAAAAGTCCCATGTATTTCATTGCAATAGCCTGCGCCGCCAACATCGGACTGGATTACCTGTTCATGGGTGTGCTCCGCCTTGGCCCTGCCGGCGCGGCGTTGGGCACCACGGTTTCCCAGGCAGTCAGTGTGGCGGTTTCCCTTGTGGTGATTATAAAGAGGCGCAGCCTCCGACTGAGCAAAAAGGATTTCAAGCCCCGCCGGAATGTGATGGGTAAGCTGCTTTCCATCGGTGTGCCCATTGCCCTGCAGGACGGCCTGATCCAGATTGCATTTATTGTCATTACCATCATTGCCAACCGGCGTGGATTGAACGATGCGGCAGCGGTGGGTATTGTGGAAAAGATCATCAGCTTCCTGTTCCTTGTTCCTTCCTCCATGCTCTCCACCGTCTCGGCGCTGGGTGCGCAGAACATCGGAGCAAACAAACTTATCGCCATCGTGCTGGTTCGGGTTCCCGGGGTGTACCTGACCTCGCAGTTCTTCCCCACCACCCTCTTCCCCATGGGCTTAGCCACGGCGGCAGGCTCCTTCCTGTCTGTTCTGATCTGCGTGACAGCGTATGCGGTGATCTCCCGCAAACCCATGTTCCGACAGCAGGAGTAGGGGCGCCGTCCGACTACCACGAGAAAAAAAGAACACCGAGTCCGGCTGCCAGGAGGATCATCAGAATGGGGGAAGGGCTTCGGTGTTTTCTTTTTTGCACATAAACATCGAACCCTACAAGCACGCCGAATATGACAAGGCTTTTTCCGTCAATCCGGGCGGAATCTCCCACCGAGGAATATCCAAAGAAGGTACTTAAAAACATGGTGACGGCGGTGGCAAGGATCAAGCCCACCACGCAGGGGCGTATGCCGGAAAGGAATGCCTGCACACCTGCGAGCTTCAAAAGATTGCCGATCAGGCCGGCAATGATCAGTATGACAAAAAAGGACGGCAGCACCACACCAAGCGTCGCACAAAAAGCGCCCGCCATGCCGCCCTGCGAAGAACCGATAAAGGTTGCCATGTTCACCGCCAGAGGCCCGGGGGTGGACTCGGATACTGCGATAAAGCTCATAAATTCGCTTTCCGTAAGCCACTGGTGCAGAAGAACCTTTTCGCGGATCAGGGAGATCATACCGTAGCCTCCGCCAAAAGAGAGCGCGCCGATTTCCAGAAAAGTCAAAAACAACTCCAGATAAGTCATTCCTTGTTTTCCTCCCTTCCGGGCTTATGGGCGAGCAGACCGATCAGATACAATGCCACGCCCAACACACCGCAGATCAGGATCAGGACAATGGAAGAAAAGCCGGTGGAGAAAAGCGAGGACAGGATCATCACACCCATAACGCCAACCAGAACTATAACCTGAAACAGGCCGTGATCCAGCGTGCGCAGCATCTTTATCCCTGCGGAAAAAATAAGGTACACCACGCAGACCCGGATGCCCCGGAATGCGTAGTCCACATAGGTCAGGCTCAGAAATTGATCGAAAAACAAAGAAATAAGATAGATCACAAAAAAGGACGGCAGGCACACGGCAGCCGTGGCGGCAAATGCACCGGGAACACCGGCAAGCCGATAGCCCAGATAGGTTGCGCTGTTGACGGCGACCGGACCGGGCGTGGATTCCGCAATGGCAACCATATTTAAAAATTCCTCTTTGTCCAGCCACTTCTTCTTTGACAGAAACTCATCCTCCAAAAGCGCAATCATAGCGTAGCCTCCCCCGAAGGTGAAGGCGCCTATTTTTAAAAAAGTCAAAAACAGAGTCCAAATTTTCTTCATATTGTTCGTCCTAACCTCTCCGAATGGTGTATCGTATCTATTGTAGTATGCCCGACCCGACTTTTCAAACCATAAGCGCATTTTTCTAAAGGAAATCCGCACTTTATGCAAATCTATCTTGACTTCTCTGTGGATTAATGTATATTATTAGATGTATATCGTGCAATATTTTTATGTAGAATCGGGAGAATACCATGGAAAATATGATACAGATTGAACATTTAGAGAAACATTTCGGGGAGGTTCATGCAGTCAATGACCTGAGTTTCCGGGTGAAACCGGGAGAATTGTTTGCATTCCTCGGGGTCAACGGAGCCGGGAAATCCACCACCATCAACATTCTCTGCGGGCAGCTTCCCAAGGACAGTGGAAGCGTGACGATTTGCGGAACCGATTTGGATAAGGATCCCGATTTCATCAAGCGCAGTCTCGGCGTTGTGTTCCAGAACTCTGTGCTGGACAAGGAGCTGACGGTTAAAGACAATCTGGAAAGCCGGGCGGCTCTCTACGACATTCACGGTGCCGCTTTCCGGGCGCGCCTTGCGGAATTGTCGGAGCTTCTGGATTTCAAGGATCTGCTCCGCCGACCGGTAGGCAAGCTCTCGGGCGGGCAGAGGCGCAGAATCGATATTGCCCGCGCTCTGCTCCACGAGCCGAAAATACTGATTCTGGACGAGCCCACCACCGGGCTGGATCCCCAGACAAGAAACCTTCTCTGGAATGTGATCGGCGAACTCCGCCGCCGCAAAAATCTGACGGTCTTTCTTACCACACACTACATGGAGGAAGCGGCAGACGCCGATTTTGTTGTCATTCTGGATCACGGACAGATTGTTGCCGAGGGTACGCCCCTGACTCTCAAAAACACATATACGGGCGACTTTATCACCCTGTACGGTGTGGAGGAGAGCGATGTGAAGCAGCTGGACGCTCCCTATGAACCCATCCGGGACGCCTACCGGGTCTCCGTTCCCAACACAGCGGCGGCAACCGGGCTTATCACAAAATTTCCGGAAATCTTCCGTGACTATGAAATTACAAAGGGAAAAATGGATGATGTGTTTCTTGCCGTTACAGGCAGAAAATTAGCAGGAGGCGAACAGAAATGACAAAATTGATTGCTCTCACCAGACGAAATACAAAGCTTTATTTCAAGGACAAGGGAATGTTTATCTCCTCCCTGATCACACCGATGATCCTGCTTGTCCTCTATGCTACCTTTTTAAAGAAGATTTATGACGATTCCTTCCGCTCGGCACTGGAAGCCGCCGGTGCCTCGATTTCCGACAGCGTGCTGAACGGCTGCGTAGGCGGACAGCTCATCGCCTCGCTTCTGGCAGTAAGCTGCGTGACGGTAGCCTTCTGCTCAAACTTATTGATGATCAAAGATAAAACCGGCGGCGCAAGACACGATTTGACCATCGCTCCGGTTCGTTTCGGCACACTGGGATTAAGCTACTATCTCTCGACGCTCGCCTCCACCCTGATTATCAGCCTTTCAGCTACCGCGGTATGCCTCCTCTATCTCGCCAGAGTGGGCTGGTACATGACGGCGGCGGACATCGCCCTCATGGTATTGGATGTGTTTCTGCTGACCATGTTCGGCACAGCGCTCTCGTCCTGCATCAATTTCTTTCTGTCAACGGACGGGCAGGCATCTGCCGTGGGAACCATCGTCAGCGCCGGGTACGGCTTCATCTGCGGCGCCTACATGCCCATCTCCAACTTTGGAGACGGACTGCAGAAGGTTCTGTCCTTTTTGCCCGGCACCTACGGCACAAGCCTTTTGCGGAATCATGCCATGCACGGCGTATTTGAAGAGATGCGCAATCAGGGCTTCCCGGATGCCGTAGTGGAATCCATCCGGGACAGCGTGGACTGCAATCTGTATTTCTTTGGCACCAAGGTGGAAACCGATACCATGTATCTGATCCTTTGCGCCAGCACCCTGTTACTGATCGGCATCTATGTGGCTTTCAACATTGTTGCCGGGAGGCGCAGAAAATAGTCTACTCGGCAACCCACTCGCCGCTGTTGTTATCGAGCCAGTATACATTGTCATCCGAGTCCATTGCAGCAAACACGCCGTACTCCTCCATGTAGATGTAGAAGTACTGTGTTTCCTCGTCCCAGATGTACCACTCGCCGTCGTTGTACTGCCAGTCGTCCTTCGTCCAGTTGGGATCCAGCATGTTCCACCAGTTGTAGCTTTCTTCGCTTCCGGTGCTGCCGGAGCCTCCGCCGGCTTCTGTACTTCCGCCGGTTCCCGCGCCGCCGTCTCCGGCGCTTCCGCCATCATCGGTGCCTGTTTGCGCATCGATGGTCGTACCCTGCCCTGCAGCCGTCCCGGCATCCCCGTAATAGGCATAATCACTCTGCTCAAATCCCCACGACTGCACGCTGTCGCTGTAATCCGTCAATCCCAGATAATATGCCGTAATATCCGTTATCTTGTTATACACACTGTTATAGTCATAATATCCGGTGTTCAGATCCCATGTAACGCGCATGATATCGTTGAGACCTGAGGATGCCGCATCCTTCACATACTGATCGGTAATTCCGTACTTGCCCGCATAATAAAGATCCGGCGCGCCGAAGGTATGAAGCAGCTCATGGGCAAAGGTTGCCGGAGCATTGGTCTGTCCCTTGTAATTCATCAGCATAAAGCACATCTCGTACTCCTGAGGACAATCCCTTGTCCATGAGAATGTACTGCTGGCGGTGGTGTTGGTGGACGGCGTATCCACGCAGACCATATACACGATACCGTTCGCTCCAAGGTCGCTCTTGATTGCCTCGCTGTCAATATTGTTGCTGATAAACTCACACATATCATAGTAGGAGGAAAGGTAGTTGCTGCCGATACTCCGATCCACGGTTGCCCGGTAAATCAACTCCGGGTACTTGTCCCAGTCCCACACAAAGTTCACATTCCTGCCGTATTCGGCGCAGGCCTGCGTGATCCACGAACAACCTACTCTCAGATTCTTGTAGATCATGCTATACATATTGAAATCTGCCTTGTCCGTAAGATCCCATGAACATTCCGTATCATTTGCCAGAATCGTCACAATGGCTATGGTTCCCTCCAGCCTGCCGGAAGAACCATAAGTCGTGATGCCGCTGTTGTACGCGGCGTTTCCTCCCCTGTGCACCGAGCGCATACCCGCGCTGTTTTCGGACGCCACCGCATTGCCGCCGTTGACCGCACCGTTTCCGAAATCCTCCGTGTCCACCGGAATTTCTGCGATCTCCACATTATCGGCATTCGCCAAAATTCCGTCCGTGTCCTCATATCCGGCATCCACGGAATATTCGCTGCTCTCGGTATATCCATCGTCGTATATATCATCTTCAAAATCATCCGCACAGCCCGAACAAAAAATCATCGCGCCGAGCAGCATTGCCCATAGGGAAACTAAATATTTTTTCACAAGCATTCACTCCCGGTTATCCCTGAATTTCTACTCCGCATAGAAGCTGATCTCTTCACCCTCGATAAAGAATGTCACCACATCCGTCAGGTAATAATCGCCGTAAATATCATCGATGCAGAAGCTGTAATAGTACTCCCCGTCCTCCATGACATCATAGTAGATTTCAGGATCACCGTCTACAGTGTACTCCTGACCTGAATAATAAAATTCGTCGTCCCCCTCAATAGAGTAAGCATAGTAAAGAGGTACAATGACATCCCCTTCCTTCAGCTTCACGATCTCACGGGCTGCCGCACCGTTTTCATCGATTCCGTCCCAGGCACCCTCTATGATAATCTGTCCCTGAGTATAATCCAGCTTCAGTCTGAGGTTTGTCTCCTCCCCGTTCAAAAGGATCGGTGAGGTATAGATCGTGTAATCGTCAGCATCCTCCACAATGTAGGTTGCAAGATTCTGTCCGTCCGGAAGGGAAATCCAGTAACCGTCAAAGTTATCATAAAAGACTCCCGTCTCCCAATCGGCATTGATATCGTAGGTTTCACCCAGCTCGATAATGTCCTCCCCGTCGGGTGACAGCTCATAAATCATCGCATACACATCTGCCGCGTTATAATATCCGTCCTCGTCCAGTTCAAACCAGAAGGTACCGTTCTCGTCCAACTGCGGTTCCTCTGCAAACGTAATGTATGAGCTTTCTCCCGTCTGCTCATACTCATCCAGATAATCCCAGTAATCATCACTGTCATCGGTCAGACCCCAGAACCACTCTCCTTCATCATCGAACCACTGATCGTCGTCGTAGTTATCGTAGCTTGTACTGTCCACGCTGCCCTGATTCTGTCTGTCCACGAAAGAAAGGTAATACGGGCTGACACAGACAGCTCCCCAGATGGAAAGCTCCGATGATCCCTGCACACTGAGGGGATAGTACATAGCAAGACCGGAGGCTCCCTTGTGTGCGGAACCGCTCACCGAATAAACCACAACCTCATTCAGCACCTGCAGCACATCCTCCGCGCCGTCCGCATAATCTGCACAGGCATCAATGATACCGCCCAGATCGACCATGTTGGTATAGCCCTCCGACTTATTGTTGCCTCCGAAGTTGTCCGCCTTCTCAATTGCACGGATCATCTCCGCGCGGGTAGCCGTCTCCTTGCCTGCGGCATACATATTGCCGGCAAACCGGTTAAAGCTGACAAGAAGATCGTCCAGCTTTCCGAGATCAATCACGGAAAGGGTCGTCAGATCGTCGTCATTCTGCGCCTTGCATGCTGCCAGAAAGCTGTCGCAGACCACTTTTCCGAGCTGCGCACCGTCTGCATCCGGGTTGGAAGCAAGGAAATCTCCGATTGCGGTGTAGTCCCATCCGCTTCCCGGCTCCGTTTCCTCCGAACCGTACATGTAATCGGCATACGTTGCGAGAACGTTTGCTGTCTCCACGGTTCCCATAAGGCAGGCGTCAAAGCCGATGAAATCAAACCGGCGTCCCATCTTTTCATAGTATGTATACAATGCATCATCCAGCTCCGCCAGACTTAAGGAATCATAATCCTGTCTCTCGTCGAAGCAGATTCCGGTAACGCTGCCGCCGCCGTGATTCCACATCACCAGACCCATATGCTCGGAAGCATAGTTCTCCACGCCCCATGTCAGGAAATCGGAAAGCGTTGCGGGAAGTCCCATGTTGGCAAGGGATCCCTCATCCACCTTTGTTACGGTACCGTTCTGTACCACAAATCTCTCCTGATTGTCACTGCTTACATATTCGTTGTTCCACTGATAAGTACCGCCCGTCTCCACGACAAAACGCACGTTGTCGCTTCCCTCTGCGGCACACATTTCCTCCAGATCGCCGGTTCCCATGCCGTTATTGGACTCCAGATCGGTTCCGCACAGGTATACAAAAATTGTCCAGACCCCTTCCTCGCCCATTTCACCGGAAACCTCAGGCACCATACGGTCTACAAGCAGCTCACCCGTGTTGTTGTCCACGCTTATGCTCAATCCGCGCACGGAGGATGTATTCGTATTCTGAGGAACATTGCTCTCGCTGCTGCCACCCTGATCCGACCATCCCTGCTGCGCATCGGCATCATCCTCATCCCAATCGTCACCGCATCCCACGCAGGCAAAAATCATGGTAAACGCCATTAATAATGCACAGATCTTCTTATGACTACTCCGCAATCCACTCACCGCTTTCTTCATCAAGCCAGTATATCTCATCTCCATCTTCCTCCATCGCTCCAAAGGCATCATTCTCTTCCACATAAATGTATACAAACTGAGTCTCTTCATCCCAGATCAGCCAGTAACCGTCTTCGTCGTACTCCCAATCCGCCTGTGTCCAGTTCTCATCCAACCGGTTCCACCATCCGTCTGATCCGCTTCCTGTGCTGTCATCCACATACCCGTCGTTTCCGCCGTCGGTATATCCACCATCGTCCGTGGAGGATCCGCCCTCATCCACATAGGAGGTATCCGGCATGGTTCCGCTCACGGCGTCAAAGTTCGTGCCGTATGCATTTCCGCCGAATGCATTCTGGAAGCTGTACCGGGTACCGTTTGCAGCCGGAAGATAAACAGAAATCTGCACATCGTTTCCTCTGCTGTGATTCTTTTCAATCTGGCTGTCTGTAATATTGAAATAGTCATAATAATATGTATTTTCCGGATTTCCCACGGGATCGTCCCATGTTACGTCCATCATATAATACTCGCCGTCAAGCTCCAGCATATTCCATGCATGGTTTCCACCGGCACTGCCGACAACGACCGTACAGGGGATTCCCATCTTGTGCATCATGTAAGCAAAGCACTTTGCATATCCGGTGCAGACCGTCTGCTTCCACACAAAACCGCTGTATGCGCTCTGATCCATGTCGTTCCTTATATAATCGATCCTGTTGGTCAGATAATCATGGGCATATTTTACCTTGTCGATATTGCTTCCAAGGCTCCACATATCCGCCAATGCATCATTCACCACCTGCTCCACCTCGGACTTCATGCCGGAAACATCATCCGTATAATAGGTAGGATAAATTTTCGTCACATTTCCGCTGTTGTTGTAGTTGTCCCTATAACTCTGTCCTACCCAGAACAGCTCCGGGTGATCGTACAGAACGGAGAAGTACACCTCTCCCAAATCGCTGTCCAGCACGGGAACGGACATCTCAATGCATGCCGTACCTGCCGTCAGCCCCTGGCAGATCTGGTCGTAAGCGCGCTGATGCTGCTCGGACAAGAGACTGCGGTACATATAGAAATTCTCCGGTACGGGCGTACCATCCAGCTTCGTGATCAGCACCTGACTGATCTTCGTCGTGCTTCGTCTGATCGCTCTGGTCGGATTCTCGTCCAGTTCGGATGTCACCGTACCCATTTCAAAACCTTCACCACGGGTCAGATCGCCGTTGTCCACGCCTGCCTCACCGTCGGACATCAAACCAACCGCACCGTCCGCTCCCGTCGTATCCTGCGATTCCGTAACGGTTCCTGATGTGCTTTGATCATCCCACTCGTCCGAACAGCCGCTGAGCAGACTCGCTGACAAAATCCCCGTCAGCATGATCGCGGCGCAAAACCGGGTCGTTTTCAAGATCCCCTTTTTCACCATTTACTTTTTCCTCCTTAAATCTACATTTTATGAGATTATACAATAATTGCGCAGGTTATGCAATTATTTGCCCAAAAATACCCCAAATACCGTGTTTACGGTATTTGGGGTATCCTCACTACTGCTGGCAGCCGGACTTGAACCGGCACGGTGTTGCCACCGAGGGATTTTAAGTCCCTTGCGTCTGCCTATTCCGCCATGCCAGCGGGCTCGCGTTACAAAACGCAAATGGATGGAGGTGGATTCGAACCACCGAAGCAATTTGCAGCAGATTTACAGTCTGTCCCCTTTGGCCACTCGGGAATCCATCCATGCAGGTCACCCTGACAATCAGAAATTGTAGCATATGTCTATACAAAATGCAAGAATTTATTCCTCCGTATGGCGGAGGATCATAGCGCTGAACCGGGGCAGCTTTATCGTGATATTGCCGGAAATGACGGGCAGCTCGGTGTGTTCCGTACTGTAACCGGCATCCGTGGTGGCAAAAATCCGGGTGAGCATGCTCTCCTTGGGAATGCCCGCCTGCCATACGCTGACCTTCTTCTCAATTTCATGGTCATTGTTGTTCACCAGCACAATAATCTGCGAGCTCCGATTGAATCTGCCGTAGGCAAGATAGTTGTAATCCCTGTCCAGACTCTTGATGGAGCCTGTGCGCAGCTCCCGACATTCCTTGTGGATCTTGATGATCGCCTTGTGGAACTCAATCAGATCCCGATCCTCATGCCCCCATGGATAGGAGCGTCGATTGTCGGGGTCCGTGAATCCGCACACTCCCGCCTCGTCGCCGTAGTACACAGCGGGAGCGCCCGGCCAGGTCATCTGGATCACAACGCCCTCCCTGAAAACAGCGGGGTTGTTGTCGCGGTTCGCCGCATCGGGGCCGATCGTACCGGTTCGCCCCACCTTGTGGCTGGTTCGCGTCATAAAACGGGAATGATCGTGGTTGGAAAGCTGATTCATGGCAACCTGCCAGCTCGGCATGGAAAAGCTGGAGCTGTGGTGCCGCATAGCGCCCCAGAAGCTGTCCGCATTGCCCAGAAGATCCTGCCTGTAATCGTCGCTGTGCTTCTCCATTCCTGTCAAAAACCATGTCACGGGCTCCATGAATGCGTCGTAGTTCATCACGGAATCCCACTCATCGCCCTGCAGCCATTCTCTGGTGTCGCCGTAATGCTCCGCCAGAATCACGGCATCCGGGTTCGCCTCCTTGACCGCCTTGCGGAACTCCTTCCAGAAGTAGTGGTTATACTCCGGCGAAAAGCCGAGATCCGCCGCCACATCCAGACGCCAGCCGTCCACATTGTATGGGGCGGAAACCCACTTGCGGGCAATGTGCATCACATAGTCAAACAGCTCCTTGGAGCCCTCGTAATTCAATTTGGGGAGCGTATCGTGTCCCCACCAGCCGTCATAGGTCGGGTTGTAAGGCCAGCGGTTCGGATCGTGGAACAGGAAATAGTTGCGGTAGGGGCTGTTCTGGGATACATAGGCGCCCTTTTCGTACCCTTCTGCATTTTCGTAAATGCGCTCTCTGTCCATCCATTTATTGAAGGAGCCGCAGTGGTTGAACACGCCGTCCAGAATTACCCTGATTCCCCTTCTGTGCGCCTCCGCCACCACTTTTGCGAACAGCTCGTTGGACGCCTCCAGATTTGCCTTCGAAGTCACTCTCTTGATATAACGGGTCGCAAACCGGTTCTCTGCCTGTCCGTTCTGCAGGAGTTCTCCCTCGTCCTCCACAAGCTTCCCAATATGGGGATCAATATAATCATAGTCCTGTATGTCGTATTTGTGATTGGAGGGGGAAACAAAGAGCGGATTGAAATATATCACCTCTATTCCAAGCTCCTGCAGGTAATCCATTTTATCCAGCACACCCTGCAAATCTCCGCCGTAGAACTCACGGACGCCCATCTGTGCCGGGTACTTGTTCCAGTCCTCCACATGGGTCACGTTCTCACCGATATAACGGTACTCATTGGTAAGAATATCGTTGGAGGGATCGCTGTTACAGAAGCGGTCGATATAAATCTGATACATGACCGCCCCCTTCGCCCAAGCCGGGGTCTTGAATCCGGGGATCACTACAAAATCATAATATTCATTCACTTCGCGGTTCAGACCACGCACATCATAGTATCCGGTCACTTTCCCCACATTGATCTCAAAGTAATAGGATATCTTTTCGTTCTCCAATTGATAATCGATGGCATAGTAGTCAAAAACCTCGTCGGAGCTCTCCTTCATCATCATCTGCCGTTCCCCCCGGCATACCAGAAAAACGTAATCGATATTGTTCTTTGCGGTACGGAAACGGATCCGGATCTGCTGGTAGGGATTCGGTTCGGAGGGCGTCACATACTCCTCCGTGGTATCGCTGAACAACGCTCTCTTGTTTAATACCGGACGCATCGACGATATATATAACTGATTTTGTTCTGTTTTTCGCATAAGATTCATATCCATAAACAGCTGCCTCGATTACCTCATTTTTTCCTATCTATTTTATAATATTCACCACCCATGCGCAAGGCTATTTGTCCCATATTTGTCCCAAGTTTCCGTATAAAGTAAAGAGGACAGCTTTCGACGGCTGTCCTCTTTAGAGAAGGTATTTCTTTCTTATGGGGTATAGCAAAAACTATATAATGTATTGGGGGGGTTACGAGTATTATAATAGCATAGCCACTATTTTCGGTCTAGTCTCAAATTTAACAAAATTTACAAAACCAAATTCTGATTTTTGTCTATATTTAACAAGATACCCTTGTGCAAAGTTGCCAAGAAAGGTGCAGCATCTTTATCAAAAGAGTGCTTCAAACTCTTCTCTTGTAATTTTCTCTTTCTCCAGAAGCAGCGCCGCCGCCTTGTGCAGCACATCCTCATGCTCCAGAATGATGGCCTTTGCCTTGGCGTAGCAATCGTCGATAATTGCCTTTACTTCCTTGTCAATCTCTCCGGCAACCGCTTCGCTGTGGGAGCGGGTGTGAGCAAGATCGCGTCCGATAAACACCTCGTCGTCGTTCTCGTCGTAATTGATCACGCCGATATTCTGGGACATACCAAACCGGGTCACCATCTTTCTTGCAACCTTGGTTGCCTTCTGAATATCATTGGAGGCGCCAGTGGTAATATCGTCGAAGATAATCTCCTCCGCGATGCGTCCGCCCAGTGAAACCATGATATCCTGCATCATCCTTCCCTTGGTCAGGAACATTTCATCCTTCTCGGGCAGGGGCATTGTATAACCCGCCGCACCAACGCCGGTCGGAATAATGGAAACGGTGTAGACAGGCCCCACATCCGGGAGCACATGGAAGAGGATCGCATGACCCGCCTCATGGTATGCCGTAATCTTTTTCTCCTTGTCGGAAATGATCCGGCTCTTCTTCTCGGAACCGATTCCCACCTTGATGAACGCCTTCTTGATATCGCTCTGCTCGATGTAGGCACGGCTCTCCATGGCCGCATTGATCGCCGCCTCATTCAGCAGGTTCTCAAGGTCTGCTCCGGTAAAGCCCGCCGTGGTCTGGGCAATCTGCTGCAGATTGACGTCGTCGCCAAGCGGCTTATTCTTGGCGTGTACCTTTAGGATATCCTCCCTGCCGCCGATATCCGGCGTGCCCACTGCAATCTTTCTGTCAAAACGCCCGGGACGCAGAATGGCGGGATCCAGAATATCCACACGGTTGGTTGCCGCCAGAACAATGATTCCCTCGTTTACGCCAAAACCGTCCATCTCCACCAGAAGCTGATTCAGGGTCTGCTCTCTCTCGTCATGGCCGCCGCCCATACCTGTACCGCGGCGTCTCGCAACCGCATCAATCTCATCAATAAATACAATACACGGCGCGTGCTTCTTTGCGTCCAGGAACAGATCTCTCACACGGGATGCGCCCACGCCGACAAACATCTCTACAAAATCAGAACCGGAAATACTGAAAAAGGGAACATTTGCCTCCCCGGCTATCGCTTTCGCGAGCAGGGTCTTACCGGTTCCGGGAGGGCCCTCTAACAGGATGCCCTTCGGGATTCTTGCGCCCACCTTGGTGAATTTGTCCGGCTCACGCAAAAAGTCGATGATCTCCTGAAGCTCATCCTTCTCCTCTTTCAATCCCGCAACATCCTTTAAGGTAACTCTGCCCTCTCCCATGGACAGACGGGCGCGGCTCTTTCCGAAGTTCATCATCTTGGCATTGCTTCCGCCGCCTGCATTCTGGGAATTGATCATAATAAAGAGAAATACTCCCACCACGACCACCACAAGGATCGGCAGCATGGAAGTCAAAAACCAGTTTTCCCTCTGGATATCCAGCACCTGGGGCTCTATTCCGTGTTCCCTGACCAGAGACTCAAGCTCCGTCACATCCGTGGCGTAGAGCGTTTTTTCCTCGCCGGAATTCATCACGACCTCCAGATAACCGGTAGGGGCCTCCCCGTTGGGATGAATAAGCACCTCCTTCACCTTTCCCTCCTCCATATCCTGTATGAAGTTGGCGCGGGTGTAGTCGTCACTCTTTTTCTGCCAGGTATTGATCAGCACCAATCCCAGCAGAAGCAGTACAATTATAAAGAAATACTGGTTAAAACCCTTTTGCTTCAAGTCTGTTCCTCCTGACTTAATCATCAAATTCCACTACTCCGATATAAGGAAGATTGCGATATCTCTGCTCATAATCCAGACCATATCCCACCACAAACTCATCCGGGATCTGGAATCCGGTATAATCCACATTCACATCCACCACTCTGCGCTCCGGCTTATCAAGCAGCGTACACAGGTGCAGGCTGGCAGGCTCCCTGTCCTTGAGCATTTCCATCAGGTAGCTTAAGGTTCTTCCTGAATCCACGATATCCTCCACCACCAGCACATCCTTATCCTTGATGGATTCGTCCAGATCCTTCACGATCTTTACCACTCCGCTGGACTTGGTGGCGTTTCCGTAGCTGGAAACCGACATAAAATCAAGGGACACCGGAACGGTAATCCGCTTTGCAAGCTCGCACATAAAGAAGCTGCCGCCCTTCAGCACGCAAACCAGATGCACCTGCCTTCCGGCATAGTCCTTACTGATCTGGTCACCTATTGCCTGAATCCTCTCGTCTACTTCCTTCTCTGTCAAAAGTACCCTTACATGCTCCGACATGGTCTGTGTCCTCCTCTTAATTGTACCTGTAAAATATGTTTTGTATTCTCATTTATTTTATAGTAGGTGCTGATACGATAACCTGGCACCCACAAAATGTGCGATCCGTCCGCCAAAAGCTGGATATGATCCCGCTCCTGTCTGGGAATTTTTTCATTTACCATATAATCCTGCACACTCTTCCGGGAAAACGCCGCGTTTACGGTGAGATAATCCCCTGAAGTTCTGGTGCGGATTTCCAGCGATTTTTCTATTCTATCATAATCAAACCATTTCGTATACTGATTTTGCGGAATATTTACTGTTTTTTCATGGGTGAAGACCCTAAATTCAAAGATCGTTCCGTCGTCCGCCGCAATTTCCACCGGCTGTCCGTCCGGTTCCGGAAGCAGAACCAGTATTCCCTGCGGTTGGATTTCGCCCTCTGCGCCGCCTGCCTTGCTGCCTGCGGCTCTCTCCACAACCACCTCTCCGTAGACCCGCCACGCGCGGATACCGTACGGAAGAGAGAGTTCCCTGTTTGCCCTGTTTTTAAACAAAGACAGCATGGCGTGAATGTGCGCCGCCGAAAGATCCTTTTTTGCTCCCGCCAGCTCCTCAAGTGCCAGAAGCAGCATCCTTCCCTGTAAAACCGGATGGAACTGCAAAAATTTCTCCACAGGAATCACAAGCCGCTCCGGCGCGGTTTTCGTCACACATGCCACATACGCCGCTGCCGCCTCTCTCTGCACAAAATCCTCCGTGTCGGACAGAATATCCGCCGCGCGGCCCATATTTTCCACGGCGCCCTCGCAGACCTCCCGCTCCGCAAGGGGAAGCAGATGGTGACGGATGCGGTTTCTGGTATAGTGATCCCCGGCGTTGGTGGCATCCTCCTTCCACCCCATGCCGAGTCCTTTCAGAAAATCCTCGATCTGTCTGCGGGATGTGTTTAAAAGAGGCCGGATCACCTTCGAGCCGTCCGGATTTTCCCGGACGGGCCTTATGCTGCAAAGCCCAGAAAGCCCGCTGCCGCGAAACAGATGAAACAGCATGGTCTCCGCGCGGTCACTCAGATTGTGCGCCACCGCTATCTTTGCCCGTCCCTGCGAAAAGGCTTCCGGCGCCTCCTGCAGCAGCACATCCCGGAAGGCTGCATAGCGCACCTGTCTGCCCGCCACCTCCAGAGACAGATTTTCTGTCTGTGACAACTCTGTCACATTTTTTTGCACAAGAAAAAAAGGAACTCCCATCCTGCCGCAGAGCTCCCGCACATAGGCAGCGTCCTCCCCTGCCTCCTCGCGGATCATGTGATTCACATGCACCGCCAGCAGTCGGAACGGAATTTCCCTTTTCAATGCGGACAGCACAAGCAGGAGGCAAACGGAATCCGCTCCTCCTGACACTCCTGTCACAACCACATCCTCCGGTGACAGCATATGATGTTCCCGCACATAATCGCCCACATTCTCCAATAAACCGCTCATGCTGCCATTTTATCACATCTTCTGCCCGGATGCCACTCTATAATCTATCGGTTTTCCCACATTCCGAGCACCAGAATCGTCATATCGTCCCGGATGTGCCCCCTTGTCCTGCACAGGACACTTTGCAGCAGCGCTTCCGCCAGCTCTCTGGGATTCTCCTGCTCTAAGTTGCTGATGACCTCGCACAGCTCCTCCTTGTAATCGCTCTCCTCCATCGCGTCCAGCACCCCGTCCGACAAAAGAAAAACATAGTCCCCGTCCATCAGCCTGCGCCGGATACTTTCACATTCCATGCCCTTGAAGATGCCAAGCGGCAGCGTTCCGGTGGAAATCTGCTCCACCATATGATCCCGCTTGATGAAGGACGCGGCAGCCCCGATCTTGGTGAACTCGCAGACGCCGTCGTAGAGATCCAGTTCGCAGATATCCAGTGTGGACATGTTCTGCTCCTCACCCCGGGCAAGCAGCGCCGTGTTGACCAGATTTGCCGCCGCCGTCGGCCGGTAGCCCGCCTCGATGAGCTTTTCCATCAGATCCAGCACTCCTTCGCTGTCCTCGCATGCCTTCTCCCCGGAGCCCATGCCGTCCGACAACAGTAGCGTGATCTTTCCCTTCTCCGACTCCAGAACCGTGTAATTATCCCCCGACTTGGGCTCCAGCTCCTTGACCGCACGCGCCGCCCCCGTCATGACAATATATTTTGCCTCCTCCACGAAAACATATCCCCGCAGACAATGATCCACCATGTATGGGCAGTTCATGGAGGGAACCAGTCTCTTTTCCAGCAGCACGGAAAGCATATCCGCCGTTTCCTCGGCACTGAAGCCCCGCTGTGCATCCGTGCGCATGGTCAGGCTGACCCTGACGCGCCCGTCCGTATTGTCTATGTAATAGAGATCCTTCGCCGTGATGCCCTCCGCCCGGAGCGCCTGCACCACCAGCTTTTCCTTCCGCTCCGGGAAGGGTCTGTAAGAAAAGACCTCGGCTGCCACCTGCGCCATGACGCCCGCCATCTCGTTCAGGTTGTCCGCCAGCATACACCGGTTTTCCCACAGCCTCCGGTTATACAGACAGCTCTGTCTGGTCTCCTCCGTCCTGTCCCACTCAAAATCTTCCTCCAGCGTCTTTGCAATTTCCTTAAAGGAGTCCGCATACCCTATCAGCTTCTGCCTGCCGTATTCCGACAACAGGGCTGCCCGCTCCGTTCCCCTCTCCCCTGACAGCTTTCTCATAATTCCTCACAATCTGCCGCGCCGCCGCTTCTGCCGCTTTTGCTGCCTGTCTATTATACGGGATAGCGCTCTCGGATTTTGTCAAATCTTTTTGAGCAAATGAAAGTTTTTTACGACAAAAAACCGGCAGCTCTCTCGATCTGCCGGTTATTTTCCCTTGAATATAATCTCTCCCTCATACACAAGACCCAGCTTATCGTGGGCAACCTCCTCCACATAGCCCTTGGTATGGGTATATTTCTCGTATTCCCTGATTTCATCAGCCCTGTCCTCCTCGGACTTGATCTGCCCGTTGAGCTGTTCGATCTTTGCCTGATTGGCATCCAGCTTTGCGCTGAGCTCAATCCGTTTGAACGCCACCACGACCAAAATCATGACCACGACCAAAGAAACCAAAAACATGCTGAAACGATTCTGTTTTCTCTTTCGATAGACTGCTTTTTTTCGTCTTTTGACTGTTGTCATCCTTCATCCTCTATTTGATGAATCATTGTTTACATAATATCATTTTAAGCAATTTGAGAAATGCCGTCAACCTCTTTTTCACAAAAGAAGTCACCGCATGCTCTCCTTTTTTTGCCACAAAACGGAATGGCCGCCCGATCACGCCCAGAACCCTGCCTATCATGCGGAAAACAAAGCCGAGCCCTGCGGACACCCATTTCACGAAAAAAGGGCTCACCGTCTTTTTGTAAAGGAACATTCCCGCCAGAGCGCCCAGCACGGCAAACCAGCGAAGCGTACCGTTGCTCTGGGTGTGCATCATATAAAAAACGCTGATCGCGCAGAAGATCCAGAACAGCAGATCCTCAAACGATACAAAAAAGCGGTTGTGCGCGCAGACACGCCTCCATATACGGAAGAGATCGTACACAAAGGTAATAAAGACGCCCATCCCGAGAGAATACAGTAAAAAGACATTCTCGCTGACCTGTGCGCCGCTCATAGGGACGCTCCCTTACCGGAACAGCTTTGACAGAAGGGATTCTCCTTTTGCATTTCCCGCAGAGCCCTCCGAATAGGTAAGACTGTCGATCTTTCCATCCACATCCACCTCTCCCTTATCCAGTGTCAGGCGGTTTACATGCAGGTCGTCACCCTTGATCATCAGCATCCCCTGATCGGTTTCCAGCAATATCTCATGGATGTCAAAAGAAAGCACATCGCTGACGCCGTTTATGGTGCAGGTTCTGCGGTTTGTCAGCATGATCTTATGTACCCGCTTGTTGGAGCTGTTCAAATCTTCCATAAAAATACCCCCTGCCATACTTTATAAAAGTATATTAGCCGGGACAGCCTTTTATGCCTTAAAGATAGCGGAACAGCTCTTTCGCCTCTTCCTTTTTCACAGTCTCCTGCACATCAAGAACCTCCACCTTCACATCCTTGTTGCCGAAGGAGATGGTGATGATATCCCCCTCCTTTACGTTGGTGGACGCCTTCGCGGGTTTGTCGTTGATCAGCACACGCCCGCCGTCGCAGGCTTCGTTTGCGACCGTGCGGCGCTTGATCAGCCGGGAGACCTTCAAATACTTGTCTAATCTCATAATGATCCTTCCTTATGATACAAAAAGAGAACCCGGGTTAATCAGGTTCTCTTCAGCATCCTATGTGATACGATAAACTAGTTTACAGCATCCTTCAGTGCCTTGCCGGCTTTGAACTTAGGAGCCTTGGAAGCAGCAATCTTCATTGCCTTTCCGTTCTGAGGATTTCTGCCCTCTCTAGCCTTTCTCTCGGTGATCTCGAAAGTACCGAAGCCAACCAGCTGAACCTTCTCACCCTTCTTCAGTTCTTCTGTAACGACGCCTGTGAAAGCCGCCAGAGCCTTTTCTGCGTCCTTTTTGGAAATTCCAGCCTGATCAGCCATTGCTGCTACTAATTCTGTTTTGTTCATGTCGAACTCCTCCTCTTAATGAGTTTTCTTGTTGTAATTCTGTAAGACGTTCCTATGCGAAACGTCTATAAATATATATATCTGTTTTTATTTCCTTTGTCAAGATTTTTTGCCGTTTTTATGGGATTTTCAGCCATTTTCACAGCTATCGATAAAGTCCTCCGTCCTGTCTGACAGAATCTGTTCCAAGGGCAGCTTATACATGGCGGCTATATCCGAAACCGCCATGAGCATATCACCCATGATCTGCGGAAGCGCGTCCTTCCTGTCCTGTTCCGGGAGAGATTCCGCAAGCTGCAAGCTTTCACGAAGCCTTCCCGCAGCCTCGGAATAGTCTGCCGTCCGTCCGTAATACTTCCCCGCCTTCTTCAAAACCTTCGGCGCCCGGATCAGCGCGGGAAGCTCGGGCGGGATTTCCCTGAGCGGCGATTCGATCCAGCTCTTGCCCTCTTTCTCCTGTTTCTTGATCTCCTCCCAGTTTTGCAGCACCTGCTCCGAGGTGTCCGCCTGCACCGTGCCGAACACATGGGGATGGCGGCGTACCATCTTCTTCGCAACCTGATCCACCACATCCTCCATGGTGAACAGCCCTTCCTCCCCGGCGATCTGCGCATGCATCACCACCTGCAAAAGCACATCCCCGAGCTCCTCCTGCAAATTTTCCGCATTGCCCGTCTTATTGTAGATGCGGATGGCGGCAAGCACCTCCGCCGCCTCCTCCGTCATACACGGGCGCAGGCTCTCATGGGTCTGTTCCCGATCCCACGGGCATCCGTTTTCGCTGCGCAGCGTCTTGATAATCTCAAGAAAATTCTCGTAAGTATACTTGTCACGCAATTCCATCTTCTCTGTCCTCTCTCCTGTCCTCTTCCTTTATCAGTACGCTACCAGCTCTGCGAAGGAGTAGGTGACATCCTTGTCCTCGCTGTCCACCTGTATGGTGTAGCTGCGGGGCGTATAGCCCGTCTTTCGCAGCGTGATCACATGGCTTCCGGCATCCTTTTTGAAGCTGACCGGGGCAATGCCCACATAGTTTCCGTCCACATAAACCTCCGCGCCCGTGGGAGAATCGATATATACCTTATAATAATTCGTGGCGGTGCTGTCCCCGGAAGAAACCGACGACATCTGGCTCTGGTTGTCCCCCGAAGTGTCCTCCTCGTCGCTGTCTCCGTCCTCCGATTCCAGCACGATCTCAATGCCCGCGGACACCTCCGCCACCTTCAGATAGCTGGTGACGGTGCTGTATCCCGTGGCTCTGGCAATGAGCTGGTGGATGCCGTACTCCAGCGTGACCGGGCCGCTGGTGTCCACCAGATTACCGTCCACATAAAGGCTTGCGGAGGAGGGCGTCATGGCAAACACAACTTGTCCGTACTGGGGCTCCGCCACCTCCAGATCGCTGATATCCAGCGTCACCTCCCGGTTGCGGTTGATCACCACATTCTTGGTTCCGCCGCCTCCCTTCACGCTGACAAGCACCTGATAGCTGCCCTCGGGAACGGTCAACAGCATGTCCTCGGTGATGGGATGGATGATATTCTGCCCCACCTCGATCCAGCCGCCGATAAATTTCTCATCGCCCGAAAGCCGCAGATAGCCGTGCCCTTTTTCCACAATGACGCTGTAAACCGTTGTATCGATCCCCTGAAAGGTGAGAATGTCGGCGCTGTTCAGATCCATGATGCCGATCTCCCCCCCCTCGGAGAAAATCTTGGTATCTTTTGTAATTTTATACACATCATTTCCGATAGTTACGTTGTGCATATTGGGATCAATCACATATCGGCTGATTCGGGAGCTGGTAAAGCTCTGTGATGAGAGCGCCAGCGTCGCCAGCCTTTTCTTGCTCTTCAAAAAGGTCACGTCCGCGATGTCGCCCTCCCGCACCTGGGAAAGCGTCAGCGGCTGACCGTACTTGTCGGTAAAAGTGGTCGTTCCGTCGTAGTTCAAGGTGTAATTTTTGTTGACTGTCAGATTCCAGAAGGTGATGGTGCTCTCCGCGGTGTCCACCTTCACCACCACCGCCGTGTCTGCGGAATCGTAGCTGCCTGGGCCCGTCAGGATATATCCCGTATCCGAATCCTGACCGCCCTCCTGCACGGCGCCTCCCGTCCGGCTTCCAAGACCGCAGCCCACCGCCGTAAAAAGCAGCAGGCACAGAATCCCTATTATCACTCTCTTGCTTTTGTGTTTTATCATAGTAATCTCCGTTCCACCTAAGCTATGGTGCGAAATACCGCGTCCAGAAACGCCTGCTTCTCCTTCTCCTGCTCCACCACAAGCTGCAATTTTTCCCTGTTCCGCTCCGGGATCCAGACCTTTCTGGAATTATAGTAAAAATTGACGATCTTCCAGAACTTTTCGGGGTACGCCAGCCGGTAGTACAACTCCACATAGGAGCGCGCAGAGAGCGGTCTCTCGTCGCAGTACACCTTCAACAGCTCCTCCCCCCACTTCCGTGACCAGCCGTTCTTTTCCAAGAGCTTCCGCATGAAAAGACACAGATCCCTTATGGGGTTATCCATCATACAATGCTCAAAGTTTACCACCGCAAATCCCTGTCCGCAATGCAGGATATTGTGGTACTGGTAATCTCCGTGGCAAAGCATTCCCTGTTCTCTAATATACGCCAAATCGCTGTCGCTTGCAAATGCCTTCCAGTCATTGGCAACCTCTGATGCCTGTGCAAGAAAATAATCATACTCCCGCAGCAGTGCGTTTTCAAAGACGGATTTCTGCCCCTTCTCCCTGAGATAGCGCCGCACCCGGCGAAGCTCCCTGTTATGCTTCTCCTGCTCTCTCTCCAACGAAAAAGGAGACAGACCGAACTGTTCCGTCTCCTCCTCTGTGAGGCACATTGCCTTGTGAAGACTTGCCAGCGCTCTTACCGCCTCCCTGCACTCCTCCAGGTCGCGGCTGTTGCACTCGCGCCCCTCGCAGCAGGATTTCAGCACATATTTTTTTCCGTCACCGTCCTCCGTCAGCAGGACTTCCTCCTTGTTGGGAATGATCCTCTCGACCGGCACGACGCCCGTTTCACAGATTTTTTTCAACACTCTGTCCTGAAGCTTTATTTTTTCGGGATTTCCGCTATATTCTTTAAAAATAAGGCAGCCCCGGTCTGTGTCGCAAATGATTGCTCCCCGCCCTTTTCTTGTCCGAAGCATCTCTATCTCATATTGATCCAGAAGACCAACTACTCTGTCATTCACCCTTGTTCCTCCCACATGATGTTTGCCCCTCGCGGAGATTCTAACCTATCATATGAGATCTCATGGAAAAGTATGTTAGGGTTTCATGATCGTTTTAATGCCTGCGCCAACAGATACTCCCGGTTGTTCTTCGACGGATCCTCCAACACCTCATCCAGAAGCCCCTGCAGGATCTCCCCCAGCCGCCTTCCGGGCTCTATGCCGGCAGCGATCAGATCGCTTCCGTTTACGGCAAGGGTTTTGAGCGAGACACACTGTCCCTTCTCCTCTATCTCCTTATAAAGGCGCTCCCACTCCGCCAGACGAAAGAGCTTCTCCTCCCTCTCGTACATGCTCTGCGCCAGAATATCCGCACACTTTACCTGAAGAAGCAGGGGAAACAGCTCCTCCCCGATCTTGTTCATGGTGCGCCTCACGATCCGCGCATCCGGCGACAGACCGTTTCCGTAATCGTGATACCTCACCAGACGGCAGACCTTGTCCGTGGTATCGTTGTCCATTCTTAAGCGGCGCAGAATCTCCCTGCTCATGCGCTCGCCCTCCTGCGCATGGCCGTGAAAGTGTGTGACACCATTGTCATCTATTTGCAGCATCTTTGGCTTTGCGATGTCATGGAGCAGTACCGCCAGCCGTAACACCTTATCCGGCGGCGTTTCCGGCAGAGCGTGCAGCGTGTGCTCTCCCACATTGTAACAGTGGTGCGGATGATTCTGCGGCGTTTCCATCTCCCGGTCAAACTCGGGGAACACAACACTTGTGACACCGGTGTCATATGCTATCCTGAGATAATCGGGATGGGGGGAAGTGATCAGCTTGAGCAGCTCCGTCTGTATGCGCTCCGCACTGATTCTTGAAAGCGTCGGCGCAAGCTCCTTTATCGCCTCTGCGGTGTTCGCTTCAATCTGATAGCCGAGCTGTGCAGAAAAGCGGATCGCCCGCATCATGCGCAGGGCATCCTCCGTAAACCGCTCCTTCGGATCGCCCACGCAGCGTATCACGCCCCGCTCCAAATCCTTCACGCCCTCAAAAATATCGACCAGTCCCGTCTCCTCATTGTACGCCATGGCATTGATGGTGAAGTCTCTCCGCTTCAGATCCTCCGTCAGGCTTGAGGTAAACTGCACCTCCTTGGGGTGCCTGCTGTCCTCATATTTTCCGTCGATCCGGTATGTGGTAACCTCATAGCCCTTCCGCTCCAGTATCACCGTCACGGTGCCGTGCTGGATCCCCGTGTCCACAGTGCGGGAAAACAGCTTCTTCACCTGTTCGGGCGATGCGGATGTGGTGATGTCCCAGTCGCTTGGCTGTCTGCCCAACAGACTGTCCCTTATGCACCCGCCCACGGCATATGCATCATGTCCCGCCGCCTGGATCGTCTTTATGATAAATGTTACCTGTTCCGGCATTGTTATGTTCATAAAATCTCCATTTCGTTACAGGAGCGCTTCGCTGTAGCAGGCGCGCTCGCCGCCGATATATTTTGCCCTCGTCCTTGCACATACCACATGCGCTTCCCCGATTTTATCCACCGAAATGCGCACCGGAACCGCCACATCCTTCAGGTGCATGCCGATCAGCGTATCTCCCACATCCATACCCGCATCCGCTTTCACATGCTCCACGGCAACAGGCGCCGAGAATGCCTTCCATGCCGCTGTGGCAAAGGAGCCTCCCGCCTTGGGCTGCGGAATCACATTGACGATCTCAAGCCCTCTCTTCTCCGCTGCGGCAGCCTCCAGAATCAGCGCCCGGTTCAGATGCTCACAGCACTGGGCGGCAAGATACACACCCCGCTCCTGCACTGCTCTGTAAATCCCGCCGAACACATACCCGGCAGTCTCGGGGCTGGAGGCGGAACCGATGCCCTCCCCACAGACCTCGCTGGTGGAACAGCCGACGACGAACAGATCCCCCGCCTTCAGTCCCGCCTTCTCCAGAATTTCTTTTGCGGCTGTATATGCCTGTGTTTCAATCTTCTGCAATGAAATACTCATAAGCTTCTCCGTTCCGAAAATATCATTGATCCGCCTTTACCATAATCATGGAAACATTGTCCGGCGCACCGTTTTCAAACACAATATCCATCAGGTTCTGTAACTGCTGCTCAAGCTTTTCCTTCGTCCGCGGGTTTTTCAGATTCCTGCGAAGCTGCCTTTCCGCGCAGAATTTGAAAAGACCGTCGCTGCACAGCAAAAAGACCTGCCCTGCGCACAAACGGTCGGTTATCACATGAATATTGAGCCCGGGCGCGGTGCCCACCGCCTGGGTCAGCTTTCCGCTGCTGTCGCTCTCCGCGATTTCTTTCGCGGTGTAGTTGCGGACAACAAAGGGATCCTGATCCCAGATATCGTCCGTGGTAAGCTGCCTGCACTTCAGACCCGCCGAGGTATAGATCCGGCTGTCCCCCGCCCAGAACACGGCGTAGCAATCCCCGCAGATCAGAAGCACGACCACCGTCGCGCCGCAGATCTGCCCCTGATTGTATTTATCAAAAATATCCTGATTTACCTGTAACAGAACCTGTTGTATCTGTGCCGTCAATACGGAAAACTCCGGCGTCTGCGATAGCCCGGCAAGCTGTTCCCAGTAGCCCGCAAAGGCATCCGTGATCGCATTGCTGGCCACCTCTCCCCTGCTGTGTCCGCCCATGCCGTCGGACAAGACAAAGAGTCCCAAACGATCCTTCACGTCCGCCCAGACGGCGTCCTGATTGACATTTCTGTATAAACCGCGGTCTGTCCTGATTCCGTATCTCATAAGCTCCTCTACTCCACCGTCACACGGTAATCGATCCTGCCAAGCTTCATGGTACACCCTGTCCTGATTTCCGTCATAACATTGGGATTGATTCTGCATCCGTTGATAAAGGTTCCGTTGGAGGAACCCAGATCCTTCACATAAAAGGTGGTGCCGGAAAGCCCGATTTCACAATGTCTGCCGGAAACCGCACTGTCCTCCAGCACAAGGCTGCAGCCCGCGGGATCCCTGCCGATCACGATCTTGTCCGCCATGCCGCACTGATAGCTCTTCACTGCATCCTGCACGTTGGTCAGCACAACCCTGTGGGCAGGTGCCGCCGCGCCGGAGAACAGGAAGTTCGTCTCCCGTCCCGCCTGCGGCGCACTTCCGGTATTTATCATCTGTGTCTTCTGCGCAGTCTGCACAGGCGGAACCTGTACCGGCTGAACCCGGGCAGGTTGAACAGGCTGAGCCGGAGCCGGTCTGGCTTGAACCGGCCGGATTGGGTGGGCAGCCTGCGGCTGCGGTGCGCTGCCGGATCTCTCGTTGCGGATCTGCTGATCCAGTCTTGCATAGTCGTTTCCGGAAGCGGATTTCTTTTTCTTCTTGCCGCTGACAACCGGAATGACCACTATCACAATTACCACAAGCAGCGCGCCCCCGCCGATCAGGATCCATTTGAAGGGAATCCCGGCAATCGAAGGCTCCTCCGCCCCGGCAGAAGTCTCCCGGTCGTCGGAAGGTTCCTCTTCCGTCACCGCAGGCTCCGTCGTCCCGGCTGTCTCCTCCGGCACTGTCTCCCCGCCCTCACTCTCAGCAAAAGGCAGGGTCACAAGGCTGGTCGCCACATAGCTGTCCGAGCCCCCCGCAATGGTAAGCTGGGAATTCTGTGTGCTGCCGTCACGCAATTCCGCAGGCACGGAAATCTTCACCTGCAGCAGACCATAGTCGGTGCTGAACCCACGGACTACCTCCATGGCATCTTCAATCTCGTTCAAATAGAAATAATCTGCATAGGTTGTCCGCGAAAGCGCAAACATATCCTGCAATTCCTGTTGTCTGTCCTTGCTGAGTACGCCGATGGTATAGATCGGGTACGGCGTCTGGGAAAGCAGCGTGTTGAGCTCCTCCTTAGAGTACCCTATCTCCGTGGCGTCCATACCGTCGGAAATCAGGATGATCCGCTTATAGCCGCAGTCCCCCACGGCATTTAAGGAGAGCACCGCCTCATATACGTTCTCAATAATGTATGCGTCCTTGTTCTCTCCCTCGATGGCTTCTATGGTCTGCTTCAAAACCGTGTAGTCGTCCGTATAGTCCGCCACAAGCGTCACGGCTTCGTCGATAGTGGCAATCGCAAACTTTTCGTTAGGGGCTCTGTTTGCCACAACATCGATCAGGATGGACTTGATGTCCTCCCCGTACTTCTTCATAACAGAGAGGGAATTGTCCCACAAAACCAGTGTGCGGACGGATTCCGCCGTCCCGCTGACCTTCTGTGTGCTTTCCACCGTTGCCGCATTGGTTCCCACCTGACAGGTGATCTCATCCCAGCTCTCCGGCGCACCCTTCACATACAGGGCGATCTCCTGCCCCGCGGTGACATGCTCCACCACGGCTGTCTCATTTGTCGCCATAGCTGACACACCTGTCACTAAAAACGACAGCAGGCAGGCCAAGCCTGCCACAAATTTTGTCCTCTTTTTCATTTGTCTCACTCCGCTGTCCAATCCTTTATCTTTTCCTAAAAAGGCTTTACTTCCTCTATGGCTTCCTTCAGCTTCTCCTCAAAGGCAAACCGATCTTCATTCTGGAAGCCCAGCGCATAGATCTTATCGATCTGGTCGTGGTTAAACAAAGCTGTTGCCTCCGGGCTTAAAAAGCCTTCGGGAAACGGGCAGCCCGCATAGTCGTAAATGGTCTCATCGTCGCCCATCTTGTACTTGCAGTAGCCGATAATCATAAGTCTCTTCGTTGCATTCTTTAAAAGGACAACCGTCCCGATTGGCAATGTTCTCTCAAACATATCCTGTTCCTCCCTACTGTCCGTCACCGGTCTGTGCTTCCGCCTCTGCCTTTGCCTTCTGATACTTCTCGGCAGTTGCCGTCTTGATCTCATCGATCTTTTCCTGAAGCGCGTGTATATAGAGGAAGGTTTCCCGATCCTGATATCCCAGCGCCAGCACCTTTTCGATCTGCTCCCCGTCAAACTGATAAATTTTCAGGGTGTCCATATATCCCTCGGGGTAAGGAAAACCGGAATAGTCGTACACATAGCCCGGTCTTGCGGGGCCCGTGGGGCAAAATCCGCAAATCATCATGGGCTTTTCGGTTCCCTTTAAATTAACCACCGTTCCGATCGGTAATAAGTCTCTGCTCATACAGCATCCTCCGTTCTGTCTCATATATATGTAAACACATTTCAAGTTTTTTGTCTATTAAAAATCTGCTTTACCACCAGCTCTTGAAGGTGTTCCAGCCCTTGCTCAGCTTGCTTGCGGCGCCGGAGGCAATGTTCCCCACCGTGTCCATGGCATCGGAGGCAAAATCGCCCACCGTTTCCACGGCGTCAGAGGCAAAGTCGCTTACGGCACTCACCACTTCCCCGGCATGCTCCACGACCGCATCCACGGTTCCGCTTACGTCAACCTCCAGCTTCACGCTGCCTCCCACACCGAGGCTGGCTCCCACATCGAGGCTGAATTTACCGTCATCAAAGCCGATATCCGCATGTGCGCCCACGCCAAAGTTCAGGGAACCGCTGGCATTGATCTCCGTGCCGAGAACCGTACCGCCCACCTTGCCGGACACCTCGGCGGCGATGGCCTCCGCGCTGAACTCTGCCTTCACGCTGGGATCAAATTTTCCTTCATCATTGACAAATCCCACCTTGACTCCGCCGGAGAGCTCCGCTTTTCCTACATCTACCTGTGCTTCTCCGTGCACATTGAACATATCGTTTCCAAGCTGCCCGGATGTCGTCGCGGTCAATGCGGTGAGCGCCACACCTACCTCACATCCGACTCCGCCAAGGCTGGCATATGCAGAGCCTTTCGCCTCTGCCTGCATTATATCAGCGGAATAATGGTATTTTCCCCAGTCGGTCTCCACATCTCCGTCTTTTCCGAAATGGAGCAGGCTGCCCTCTTTTCCGACAGAGCCCGACCATATGGTGATGCTTTCCAGAAGCTCTTTCTTCTTCTCTCCCGCTGTTTTTTCCTTCTTTTTATCGGAGTCCTTGTCGTTGTCCTCTTTCTCGACGAACCCCTTTCCATCTTCCCACTCGTAGTGTTTTTTTGCCTTATTGTCCTTTTTCTTCTTGTCCAGACCTTCCCAGATCGTATTCTCGTATTTTCCGAATTTGTTCTTGGTCTCCCACTCTTCGTCCTTCAGGATCTCATAGATCATCCAGCCGAATCCCGCTCCGGGAAACATTGCGTTGATCGCCATGCCCTCCCCCACGGTATTGACAGCATTCCAGATATCACTCAGGGTAATAGGATGATCATTTACATACCCGCAGATCCGGCGCTCCGTCTTTTCATACTGGTCGTACACATTTTTAAGCACAAAACGCATGGTCTTCAAATCCGACTCATACGCCTCTGCCTGCTGCGCGAGGCTCTTCAGCGCATTCTGAATGCCGGACTTACTGCTGACCTGAAATCCCAGTGAGTTTCTCACAGACCAGAGATCTCCTTCGACATCGGATAAGCCCTTTATGATCTTTTGTTCTTCCTCTATCCGCTGATTCAGTCCGGACAGTTTTACACTGAATTGCTCCATGGCTTTCCCTTCCTAAACAACAGAGGCGCCGTTTGAAACCGCGCCCCTGGATCCTGATCATCTATACGATAACATCTCCCGCAAGGCTGTTGCTCAGCTCTTCGTTTGCCTGCTCCGCATCGCGGTACACGCGCGCCATCTCATTCAGATCCGTAACGTGCTCGTTGATCATGGCGGACAGTCTCTCAATATCATCATTCAACTGGTTGAACTTGTTCACATATGCGGTAGAAGCCTCGCCCTGCCACTTTGCGCTCAGACCGTTCACCTGATCTGTCATATTGTTTGCAAGACCCTTTACCTGAGTCATGATGCTGTTAAATTCATTTGCTGTGGATTCCAGCTGTTCGGGGGTTACTAAAATTGTTCCTTCCATAATCGTTCTATCTCCTTTTCAATGGTTTGTCGTCTGATTAATACTTTCTGGTCGTTGCGGTCTCAACGTTTGCTGACTCTGCCGCGTCATACTTTGCGGCAATGGTCTCCAGCGCCTGACAGTAATTCTCGATCTCTGCCGCAAATTTGTCCATGAATGCCTTGTCGTTGGTAAACGCCTTGTGGAAAGCGTCCTTTGCTGCGCCCTGCCACTGGCTGTTCAATGCTCCCTCGGAGCTCTCCAGACTTGCCACCTGGTTCTTGAAATTGGAATTGTACTCTCTTAAGGTACTTGCTGCGCTCCGCAGTTCAGCGGATGTTACTAAAATCTGTGCCATATTTTTTTCCTCCTGTTGGCTTTTGTATTCATTACTCTGCCCTGTTGATAAGTTTACTTTATCACAGGACAGTTACTTCCGGTTCTTTATCCGACGGACGACCTGTTTTCCGGTATGAGCGGTTCCCATAAAGGAATCCTGCCCATATGTATGCGCCGTTTTCATCAGAAGCGCCGTCCTCCTCCGCCGCCGTGCCTGCTTCCGGCGTTCCGTGCTTCCTCCGCCGCCTTTGCCGCCGCTGCGGCTGCCGCTCTGGCTGCTGCCTCTCTCTCCTCCGCAATGCGCAATGCTTTCATCTCGGCGTCGTAAATATTCTTTGCCACGGTGCGGATGGTGCCTGCCGTTTCACGGATGTCCTTTACGGTCTTGTCCATGTTTTCCTTGAGGGCAAAGCCCTTTTTGATATATTCGCCCGCGTTGTCACCCTTCCAGTCATTGTTGAGACCGTCCAGCGTGTTCTGCAGGTCGGTATCCGCCAGCCTGCTTAAGTTGTCGGCAATACCGTCCAGCTCATTCGCCTTCTGCGTTGCCCTGGTGAAATCCATTTGAATTTGATATCTGCTTGCCATGTTTCCCTCTCTATCCGCCGCTTATGCCACATTCCTTACAGAATGATATCGCCGGGCAATTCCTGAATCTCCTGTTGAATCTTAAGCTCCACATCCGAATATTTCTGTGCGATTGCCACCAGATCCACCGGATGCTCCCCAAGCCGTTTCAGGATCTCTTCAATGTCCTCCTCAAGATCCCGGTACATGCTGCGGTGCATTTCCCCCGCCTCCCCGATCCAGTATTTGGAGGTCTTGTCCACAACAGCCTTCAGCTCCTCAAAATGCTGCCGCATGGAAGTTACCTTGCCTGCCACCTCCGAGCTTTTTTCGGTAAGGATCTCCGGCGTAACCTTAAAGGACACCTGACCTGCGCTTAAATTCGGTAACAAAATACCTGCCATTTCTCTTTCCTCCTATATCTTGATCCGGTCGATTTCTTTCTTCACTTCCGCCTCGCACTTGCGGTAGGACTGCTTTGCGCTGTCCATGCTGTCTATGATGCCGTCCACGCTCTCGCACAGGGAATCGAAGGTCTCACGGTCGATCCGAAACTGCTTGTTGAAGGCGGTATTCGCCGGACCGTCCCACATAGCGTCCAGCTCGGATACGGAATCAAACATGCTTTTCATGTCGTCCCTCACCTTTTTCAGTGCGTCCTCCATGTCCTTGATGTCCTGCTCCAGCGTTTCAATATTTACCTCAATGTAATCTGCCATAAAGCCCTCCTGTTTATTTTAATGCAATGCCGATTCCCTCGGGAAACGGAATCGAACCAAACTCGATCCAGCCAAAAGTCCTTTTCGACCGGTGACGGCTGTCCTCCGCATAGAGGATATTGTTTTTCTCGCAGGTCTCATAGCACCTTGCCGACTGCTGCAGCGCGGTCATCATCTGCCTTAGCTGCCTCTGCTGTACCTCCAGTGCGTCCATCTCCTTCTGAAGCTGCCGCCGTATGCCGTCCATGCCGGAGAGTCCCGAAAGACCGTTTTTCACATCTTCCGTGTTTCCGATCTGCTGATTAAGTTTTCTGATCTGCCGCTGCATCTCGTCCGCAGCACTGCTCATGGCTCTGATATCCGCTCGAAACATGTCCGGCTCCTTTCACTGTCCCTATGATAACACAGAACAGCGTATTTTTCACTTTTTTTGACAAATGACCTCTTTTTACTGACAAACGACCTGTGAAGGCTTCCACACTCCTATACCAGAAGCAGCCTGGCGCCGTTTGAAAGCCCGTTTTCTCTCAGGGTGGCTGCCTTATCCAGCACTACCTGCCCCTCATATTTGCAGAGCAGGAGATCCTCCTTGTTTCCCGTGATCCCGCAATGCTCCTTCTGACAGATCATGCCTGCGATCTCCTCGATCACCAACCCGATCCGGGCATTTTCATCCAGATTGAAATCATATGTTTTTTCCACACTCGGTACTGTCACATCTACTAAAATCATTATTTTCTCCGTTCTGCCGCCCGCTTTGGCTTTTTACCGCAGGGAGGCAAGTATTTTCTCGTACAGCGTCTGCTGATCGTATTGCAGGTAGGAAAGCGTCTGTGCGTCCTTCTCTGCAATCCAGTAATTACAGGGATTTTCCAGCAGATAAAACGCCTTGAAGGGCTCTCTCTTCTGCTCCCTTTTTAAATCATACAAAAGATACCGGGCTATGATCTGCTCCTCCGCTTCCTCCGGAAGGCCTGCCTGCAGGGATTTTTCCAGATACGCTCTTGTCTGTTTTGTCAGCGCCTCCGTAAGTTCCTCCTCCTTCTGGAGCAGGGCGATGTCCATGGGAACGTATGCCCGCGGGAGAAAGCCCCTCTCCTCCAAAAGCTCATAGAGCGCCTCCGGCTCATACACGCCAACGCGCACGGCATCGGCATCCTGACGGCTCTCCTCCAGAAGCACCGGCTTCTCTCCCTGATAAATGCAGAAATCCTGCATGTCCTGTCCCCTGCCGGTGACAACGAGAAGTCTGTCTGCATCCTTCAGCGCATGGAATATCGTCCTGAACGGTTCGCAGAACATAAACTCCTGTCCGTCCCCAGCCAGAACCCCTCGCTGCACAAGCTCATGCAGACCGTACATAACCTCCTGCTGCGAGAGCGGTTCACCGCCGCCCATGCCATATAGTTCGCTGATGCCTGCTGCCGCAGCCAGTATCCGAAATTCCCGCTGCTGCAAAATCTGCAAAGTCTCCATCCTCTTTCCCCCGCCTATCTGATTGCCTTAAAGTAAGGCTTATAGCTTCTCGAAAGCGGCACCGAAATGCCGTGCGTAAGCCCGATCTCACTCTGGGAGAGCATGATTTTCTCTATGTAGCGCCGGTTCACAATGAAGCTTCTGTGGCAGCGGACAAATTCTTTGGGAAGCTTTTCCTCCAGCTCCTCAATGGTATCATAGAAAGACAGCTCCCTGTCCCGCAGTCTCACATAAATTTTCTTGTCCCTCGCCTCCAGGTAATAGATCTGCTCATAGGGAATACGGGTCTTTCCCTCCCTTGTCTCCACAATAAAGGCATCCTCCCCGTCCTGCATCCGGGACAGATACTCACAGATCAGATCCTTCAGCTTTCCTCTCAGGTCCTCCTGAGAATAGGGCCGCAGGATCAGGCTTGCCGCCAGAATATCGGGCTTCACGTATTCCATCGGCGAAAGCGTGCTGTCCGCAATCAGCATCAGGAGGGTGTCACGATACTTCTTTCTGACTGTACTCAGATAATCCCGGCTCTCCCGCTCCGTGACGTCGTAACACGCCAGATTCACCAACGGCTGGCTCTTCAAAAACGCCATGAGCTGCTCCAGTGAGGAAAAGCAGCTTGTCTCCCACTTTTCCTCACTCAGGTAAGCCGCCAGATCACAGACCTGTTCTTTTACGCTATGAAGTTCTCCGGCATTGTTGCTGTAAGCCAGCAAAGAAATCATAAAAATTTACCCCTTAACAAGTGGTATTACTACCTTTCCTGTCTCTTCCTCATTTCCGGTAGGAATCATACCGATTCCCGCCTTCTGCACCTTGCTCTGCTCCGTGTAGGACACATTGCTGAAATCAAAGTAACGCACATTGTTGACCTGTCCGCCCAGATGAATACCTGTGTGATAACCCACAAAGCTCTCGTAGCTCCTGGTTCCCAGTACGGGGCTGACCGTCTCGGGATTGATACCGAAGAAGAAGAACACATTATGCAGCTTGCCCTTCTCCGCAATATTTTCCACGAAGGCGCGGATATTGAGTACGCCCTCCTCCGGCTTCTGGATGGAGTTTACAAAGGACACTATGTCCGACACCACGATAAAATAAGGTGCCTCCTCCTGCATGGCGGTGAAGATCTCGGCTTCCTCCAGACCCTGTTCCAACAGCGCTCTCTTCCTGGCGTTTCTCTTCTTGAACGGCTCCAGAAGGGAAGCAAAGAAATCCGCCTGTGCCTTCTGATTGTCCGCATAGACTGCGCCTGCTGCCTGTGCTGTGGACTTCAGATCCGCAGATCCGTGTTCGATCACCACAAGTGTGCCCTTCTTTGCGGCAGCGGAGCGAATGATCGCCTTGAGCAGGTTGGTCTTGCCCGTTCTTGCCTTGCCCGAAACCAGATAGCTGTATGTCTTGCCCAGATCGATGCCGTAGATGTCCGCGCTGCTCATATCGTAGCCGATGGGGAGATAACGGAAATCCTCCTGCATATCCTTCACATCCGAAAGCTGCTCAAATTCCGCCCATACCGGCTTCTCCGGTATGATGGGAATGGACTTGGCGTGACGGCCCGTCCATGCTTTGTTCATGCGCTCGCAGATCTCACGGATACTGTCCGTCCTCTTGAAGTCATCCTCCGCCTCCAGTGCAAGCGCAGTCTGGAACTCCAGAATACTGTCGCCCACCACCGCAAGACCTCTTCCCTTGATGTTGTTCTCGGGAAGCACCTCAATATGATTATTGCGCAGAGCGTCCGCGTAGGCAAATTTGTCGTTCATCTGCAGGCAGATCACGGTCTTGATGTTGTCGCCCATCTTGGACGAAATCTCCGCCGTGGAGAAGCCTGCCGCGCTGATCGCCAGATAGATGCCGTATCCCACACCCTCCTTGAGAATGCGGAGCAGTCTGTCGTCGTAGCGGTTTTCCGTCTTTTCCCGGAAGGATCCCAGATTGTCGATGGCGATCACCACAGCGGGAACGGTCACCCCGTTTGCCTGCACGTACTGTGCGTAGTTACCGCCGCGGAACAGCTTCTTGCGCTCCTCCAGCATACCCTCCATCATATGGAAGAACTTGTCGATCTTCTCCGTGTCGTCCTCAAACATTACGCCGCCCACATGGGGAGCCTGCTCAAATCCGGCAAGCATACGGCTGCTGAAATCAATGGCATAGATATTCAGCCAATCCGGCTCGTAGCGGTTGATCAGACCGAACAGCAGAGTCTGCAAAAGGCTGCTCTTTCCGCTGACAATGGTGCCGCACACAGCCAGATGTCCACCCTCGGAAAAATCGATGGAAAGCGGCATCTGCGCCTGATTGACCGGATCGTCGCAAAGACCCACGGGCACGGACAGATTCCACTTGCCCGTGCTGATATGCCAGCCTGCGCCGTCAAACTCCGTTCCTGCATAGCCTTGCAGATCCTTTATATACATAAGCTCCGGCAACAGCGGCATCCAGAGCTGCATCTGATGGGTGTAGCCTTCCTTCTGCGCCACCTTTCCCAGATATTCAATCACAGCATCCAGCTGGGTCTTTCCCTTGGTCTCCGGCAGCTTTTTGTGCATCCGGTCTGCAAGGGCAATCACCATTGCCGCCTTCTCCTCATCCGTAGCCGTCTGTGTGGAAACACCGGCAAAGAGCTGGATCAGATCCTCCACGCGCCTTGCGTTATACTCCGTGTACGCATAGTCGATCTTTCCGGCAGCCTCCCCGAAGAACAGTCTGATCCTGTCAGGATCCACCGCAAATTCTTCCACGCTCTCCGAAGCCTTTCCTGCCGCCGCCGTGATCGTCTCAAGCAGCCTGCGGATCCATCTGTTCCGGGTCTGCTCCTGCTGCTTGCTCTTCAGGCTGTTGCCGATCAGCGCCGCTTTTCCCGTAAGGGACAGCATGGTCGCAATCTCGGTCTTCATGTTGGCGCCATTCTCGTCATAGGCGGCTCCGCTGTAACCGGACTGGAACAGCTCATATACCTCATCATTGCCCACCTGCAGATAGCCGCGGCCTGCCTGCGTAATATAGGCTGCGTCCGGCTTGTGCAGCATATCGTTGCTGTCCTGTCTGTCCTGCACGCGCAGACACAGACGGAACTTGGAGTTGCTCCAGATATTGTCGTCCACCGTTCCGCTGGGCTTCTGTGTGGCAAGAATCAGATGCACACCCAGGCTTCGTCCCACCTGCGCAACGGAGATCAGCTCCTTCATGAACTCCGGCTCCTCACGCTTTAACTCCGCAAACTCGTCGATAATGATGAACATATGCGGAATGGGAATGGTCGCCTCCCCGTTCTTATAGAGCTTTGTATACAGATTGATGTTGTTGACATTGTTTTCGCTGAAAATTCTCTGGCGTCTGCGGTTCTCACTCTTGATGGAAACCATGGCGCGGCGCACCTGACTTCCCGAAAGATTGGAAATGGAACCGATCATGTGGGGCAGACCTTCAAACAGCCCCGCCATACCGCCGCCCTTGTAGTCGATGATGAAATATCCCACATCATCCGGGCTGAAATTGATGGCAAGAGAGAGCATGTAGGTCTGCAGGGTCTCGGATTTACCGGAGCCTGTGGTACCCGCAACCAGACCGTGGGGGCCGTGGTACTTTTCATGGACATCCAGATAACAGGGCTGTCCGCCCGCCTTGGCGCCGATCAGCGCTTTCATGTTTTCGTAGGTACGGTTCTTGCGCCATTTTTCTTCCACATCGAGCTGCTCCAACGTCTGCACGTTCTGCATCTCAAAGAAGCTCAGGGCGTTGGGGATATCCCTGCCCTTTTCCACTTCCTTCACTTCGATGGGAAGAAGCCTTCTGGCAAATGCCTCCAGCTGCCCGGCGGAAACCATGTCAAAGGCAACCGGAACATTGTCCTCCTGCGTCAGGTTGTAAATGCCGGAAAACTCCTGATCCTTCTCCAGCAAAAACTCGCACTCGTTGGGAAGCTGTTCCCTGCTCTCCGACAAGATGAGCGTCGTCAGACCGTAGCTTGCCTCGCACTCATAGATATATTTTGTGATCAGCTCGCCCTCCAAAAGATCCATGTCGGACACGATCAGTATGTAGTAGGGCTTGGGCAGCGTGACCTTCTTCTGCTGCTCGTCCTCCGCGCGCATACGGAGAACCTGCGTCAGCTCAAACAGCACATCGCTTGCCTCCGATTTGTCGCTGGCAACGTAACGGGTCTTCTTGTCCTCCGACCACACATGGGGCAGCCAGTGGGTATACTCCCAGTCCTCGTCGTCCTTATTTTTGTCGTACAGATACACCAGCTTTACGTCCGTATAGCAGTTGTTTGCCGCAATCTGCGCCGTCAGCAGACGGACAATGTCAAACGCGCCCTGCTTTCTCTCTCCGCCTGCCACACCGATCAGCTTGCGTCCCAGCAGGTTCACATTCACCGGAACATCATAGAGAATGCTGTATTCCTGCTTGATCAGACCGGGCTTTTCGGACAGCTCGTCGCTCACAAGGGTAAATTTCTCCTTAGGAACATTGATCTCCATCTGGAAGGGCAGGTTTCCCGTTCCCAGACGCTGGCAGAGGAAATCCTCATGCTTTCTGTTGCGGTTCCAGAGCTCGGGGCTGCCGCTGCCGTAATTTACCACCACCTGCGCCGCAGGATACATGGTCTGGAGCGTGCTTCTGCTCTTCTCATATTTCTCTCGAATAAACTCCGCGCGCTTGATCAGGTAGTCACCATACGCCTGAAAACGCTTCTGCTCACCCTTCTCGATCTCTTTTTTATTGTAGCGGATATTCGTGATTGCCCAGTACACGCCGATCAGGGCGGAGCCCACCGCCGTGATGATGCCGGTATACATATACATTCCGGCGCCGCTTCCCGTGCTTCTCGCGCTGAGAATCGCCATGATGCTGCCCGTCAGCATCGGGATCATCATAGTAAAGGACGGCCCGATGGTCATCCATAAGGGGCGCTTGCTCTCCTCCTTCGGAGTAGGCGGCGCTTCAATCTCAATGGAATCCGTCTCCAGCGGGGTATAGTTCCGGGGTGCGCGGTGGAAAAACTTCTTTTCTGCTGCCGCAGGCTTTCGTTCCACGGCTTCCTGTGCCTGAGGCGCATGGTAGACGGGAAGCTGCTGCCAAACGGCACAGGGATTTTCCTCGGGAGAATAGACCGCGATCAGATTTCCCAGATAGACGATTTTCAGACCGAAGATGTTGATGCAGTCCCCGATTTTCAGCTCGTATGTGCCGGAAATCTTCCTTCCGTTGATAAACGTACCGTTTGAGCTGGTGTCCTGAATGCAAAAGCCCTGTGCAGTGCGCTGCAGGGTCGCATGGTGTCTGGAAACCAGCGACTGGTACTGATATACAATATGGTTATTGTTCTCGCTGCCGACGGTCAGCCCCGGTATGCCGGTCAGATCGTACTTGGTAAATACGGAGAAGGAGGCCTCCGTCTCCCGCACGATCAGGGACACCTGATTTCCGCAGCTATCCCGCACGATCAGGATATCTCCGTTTACCAGCGGACCATTTTCCTGTCCGCTCTGCTTTGTGACCGTGTATTCTTCCGTGCTCTTGATGTACCATGCTTTTTCCACGACCTCCAGCCGCAGAATCAGATCCTGCGGAAAGGCAAACATGCTTTTTTTCAACAATATTTCCGTATCCGTATTGTTCACGGCGGGAAGCAGAAATTCGCAGAAGGCGTTTTGTCCGTATGCGGATATCACTATGCTCATTTTGTTCTCCTAATTTAAAAATGGCTTGGAGTTTCCCCCAAACCATTTTTGTTTTTAATAATCGTATTCGCTTAAAGTAACCGGATCCTTTTTCTCCAGATAATACATGGTGGTAATTCCATCATCATATGTGCTGAACACAACGCCATCCTGCATACTGGAAACAGACTCAACCTCCGGCTTCACCACCGTCTTGGATTTTGAGGAAGTGGTTGCGGAATAGAGATCGTCGTCCTCTATGTAAAAGATCTTCTTCTGGCTCTCACTGTAAGCGATATTGTCGTAGTCATAGGTGAAGTCGTTGGAAATCTTCTCTATCTTTTTCTGGCTCTTGTAGTAATAGAGCTCATCCTCATCCGTAATCAGGTAAATCTTTGACAAATCCCCACTTGCCACAAAATGCGTCAGATACTCGTCATCATACAGTGTCGTAGACTTCATATCCTCATTGAACTTGCTGATCTTGCAAAGCTCTCCGCTTCTGATATACAGAAGGGATTTTCCATCCTCGGAAAGCTGGACAGCACCCAGAGAGTCGGAGTTCACTATCTTGACGGCATCCGTACCCTTGTCGTTCAGCCAGTACAGATAACCGTCTGCCTTGAATACGCCACCCTTAAAGGAATCCACTCCGCATACATATGCCTGGCCCGTGTATGTATAACATAACCAATTGGATCTAGTCGCTGCACCACCCGGCTGAACCAAATCATCAATGCTGTCACCCGCCACCTTGAGGGGCTCCTTCATCTTCGGTGTGTAGTAATAGGTCTTTCCGTTCTTGTCAAACAGAAGCTCGGAGACCGTGCTGTTCACAAAGAACGTTCCGCTCACATTGGTCTCAATCTTCTCGCTGTCCTTGCCATTGTAGTAATATAACTTATCGTCACTGTTGCGGTAGAAGAAGTTCTTTCCGCTGTCGGAAACCGCAATGGGGAAACAGCCGTCCTTGTCAACCTTCACCGAATCCTTGCCGCCCACGGACAGATACAGGGTATTGTCCGTATAGCCTTCGTAATTCTTCAGGTAGGCAACCGTCTTTCCGCTGGGGGAAACGCAGATGGAAGAAGCGTAGACACCGGTATCGATCTTCGTGGACTTCTTGCTCTTTACATTGTAAAGATAAAGCGTCGTGTCGTAGTAATCGTCGTTGTCATCTACGGCATAGACAAAGTTCTCACCTGTCAGACCCATCCACACACTGTAAACTTCGTCAGCAATGGAAACCTCGTTGAACTTATTGTCAATGTAGAAAAGCTCGCGCTCATCGGTAATATAAATCGTTGTTTCACCGTTACCGCTGGTGCAACAAGAATATACATCATCCGCATCCTCGGACTGACCGCTCAGGTTAAAGAAAGTCTCGCTGCCATAGTTGTATCTCAGCATATCCTTTGCGTAATTCATCACACCGGATGACTTCTTTCCGCCAAGAAGCAGTACTGCCAGCAGTACGACCACAACCACTACTGCAGCGGCTGCCGGAATCAGGATCTTGACCGGAAGACCGCCCTTCTTTTCCGTCACAGGAGGTACTGCGCCGGATACAGGCTGAGGCTGCACAAACGGCTGTGCTGCTGCCTGCTGCTCAGGCATGGGCTGCTGTATGGGCTGCGCTGCCTGCTGTTCAGGCATGGGCTGCACAGGTTCCACGGGCTGTGCTGCTGTCGGAGCTGTCTCGATACTTTCCTGCTTTGCGCCGCAGTAGGGGCAGAACATGGTATCGTCGGGAATTTCTTTTCCGCATTGATTACAAAACATTTTTTTCTCCTCCATCGTGTAAAATAGATAACATAAATTATATCATTTCTGAACTTCATGTCAATATTCCGTTAAGAAATCTCTTTTTCTTATCTGTATCACAGTATAACAGAAGAATCCGCCTTTTTTCCCCTTTTCGGACAAATGACCCGATAGCGGGGATGAATGACCCCTTTACAAGCTGCTTTGGATCTTATCTATCATTTTGCGGCGCTTTTTTCCCGCCGTTGCAAGCGTAATGATCATCCACAAAAGGAAGAAAATTCCACCTGCTATTCCCCCGAAAAACATCAGCATTCCCGTTGTCACAGTTTCCATCATCCTATCCTCCCGATCCGCTTAATCCAGCCAGCTTCCTTCCTTAAGCTGCGCATATGCCTGCTCTAACAGCTGCATCTCCATATCGGAATCCTGCCTTTCACCGCTGTCGGCAAACAGCTCCTTTGCCTTTTGATAATATGCAAGAAACTGCGTGTAATCCCTGCTGCGGTTTTCCTTGACCGACTGCTTATCGATCTCCAGAAACGCCAGTCTCTTGTAGGTGCGGTAATCCTCCCCATACTTTTCCAGCATGGAAGTAAATTCCTGCTGTGCCTGCTCATATTCGCCGATCCTCTGATACAGGATGCCGATATTATTGTGCGTCACATAGGTATCCCAGCCAAGCTCCGTGATTTGGTTCAGGCAGTCGATCGCCTGCAAATAAACGTCACGGCTTCCGTTCAGGTCTCCCAGATCTATGTATGTCTGCGCCAGCTGCTCCAGAACCACCGCCCGGTTGTCCTCCGAAACCGCTTCCGCCGCCTGTGTCAGAACCTCCGCTTTCTGAAACAAAAGCTCCTCCGTGGGGGTCTCCGCATCATACAGCTTGCCCCACATGATGTAGGCGCGGAGCACCACATAGGGATCCTCCGTCAGTTCGATACACTTGGAAAAGCAATCCGCCGCTTCATCCGTCAGACCCCGGCGTCCCTTGATCTCGCCCTCCGCCAGAAGAACCTTGTCGCTGGAAAGCCCTCTCTGCTCCGCATCGGCGAGGATCTTCTCCGCTTTCTCCAGCTCTCCCGTCTTGGCAAGCGCTATGGCATAGTCCGAATAATAGGTGCTGTCGTAAGGATCGTACCGAACCGCCGTCTTGTAGTAGCCGACTGCCTCGGAAAGCATCTCCTGTTCCAGATATCCGTTCGCCAGCAGGAAGTAAAAGCCCCCTGTCTCCTCGTCCGAAAACTCGGAGGAATTGGAAAATACTTCCTCATCTATAAAGGAAATCATTTGTTCATACTGTCTTGTGTTGTAAAGATACAGCGCCTTCTGATAATAAGCGCCCGCCATTTTGGGGAAGCGGGAAACTGCATCCTCGTACAACCGCTCAAATTCCGAGGTGTCGCCGCTGCCCTGCAGCTCCTCCATCTGCGCAACAATTCCGTTATACACACCTATCCGTTCGGCAATGATCCTCTCCCTGCCGAAAATCGTCAGGACGATACATCCCGCCATGCCGAGGATACACAGAACCACCGTGAAATCCTGTCTGCGCACCATCCTCTTGTACCGTTTGTCCACCTTTGCAATGGCGGCAACCGCCTTCGCGTACTCCTTTGCATTGGCGAAGCGCCTGCCCGGATTATATTCCATACAGCGGTGGATCAGATGTGCAAGTCCCTCTGAGCAGTTCGGTATCAGCTGCTCTATGGGTACGATCTGCTTGAAGTCCTCATTGGGCGCCATGCCGGTCAGCATGGCATACAGGGTCGCTCCCACGCTGTAAAGATCCGAGCGGACATCCAGCTTCTCCTTCATGGGCGGGAGCTGGGGGATGGTTGTGCGGGGAATGGTCGCCTGCGGCGCCGCCATCTGCGGTATGCTTCCCTGCGGGTTCAGCAGCACTGTGCCCGCTACCGCGCTTCCCTGCGGTGTCATTCCCTGCGGGTTCAACAGCACTGTGCCCGCTACCGCACTTCCCTGCGGGTTCAACAGCACGGTTCCTGCTACCCCGCTTCCCTGCGGCGCTGCCATTTGCGGCATTGCTGCCTGCGGCGCATTTCCCTGCGCGTTCAGATACTGCTGCAAGGTCTTTACAATGGAGACCTGCTCCGGGGACGCATAGCCAGCGGTGTACCCCATATTCTGATAGGAAGTGCCGTTCTGCATGGTGGAAATATTGAAATCGATCAGGCAGATATTGTCCTCCGGCGTCAGCATAAGGTTCGCCGGCTTGATATCCCCGTGAATGATGGGGGTCGGCTGCTCCTGCAGATAAGTCAGAACCTCACCGAGCTGCGCCGCATACTTCACCACCTTTGCCTGAGGGAAGCGCACGCCCCGCCTCAGCATGCTCTCAAAGGACTCTCCCGGTATGTAATCCATTACCGTGTAGATGGAGCCATTGTCCTCGAAAAAGTCCAGCACCGTGGGAAGATAGGAATGCCTCAAATTTTTCAGAATATCCAGCTCACTGCGGATATCAATGTTATTCTGAATGCTGTCATGTATCTTCTTGAGCACCACATATTTCTGCATACGCACATGATAGGCCCGAAAAACGGTTCCGCCGCCTCCCGAGCCTATCTCAACAATGTTTGTATATGTATTTTGCATATTCATAGTCCGCACCCACTCTCTTCTTCTGTGTACGAATATGATTATATTACGATTGTCGCTATTTGTCCATGAGCGTATTTTTTGCGGATGCCTGTTCCGGACAGCCCTTTCTGTTTTTTCACGTTTAAGCTGTTTTAAATATATTGCGCACTTTGCCGCTCCTTCATTTTTTTCCAGTTTACAAAACCGTACATGTCATTGATGAAAAAGGCAATAAAGCAAACCACCACCGAAATATACCGGGTGTCGGCAAAGCTTGCCATTGGCATCGTCATTCCGAGATAGGTAATCATTTCCCCGTAGTATGCAAAAGTGAACGATATGCTCCCGTATAACAGGCTGAAAATCACCGTCAGGAGTTGTCCGGCGGGATTTCCTTTTGCATTAAAAATAAGCACCCGTCTACACATCTTCCAAGACCTAACGATGTGTAAACGAATGCTCTGCATTCTACTACCCGGTGGCAGTTTCTAAATTGGTATTATTTTGGAAGTAAAAGGTATAAAATATTTTGCACCATTATCATCTTTTAAGAATAAGCATAAACAAATGAAAGAAGGTGTAGATTTTATCAAAATAAAAGATTATGCCGTTATCAACCTCAACAACATGATACCTGTCCCGGATAGTCAAATTGTGGGTATAGATATAAACAAAGAAAAAAGTGCAAGTTACCGATATTTACTTCAAGCCGAAAGCCGCGAAATAAATAAGCAAAAGAACCGTAATAATACTGCCGGAGAGGAACAGGAATAAATATCCGATAACACTGACAAAAGAGGCAACATTTGCAAATACAAGCGTTAGGGCTGACAATATGTATGACAGCCCCATGATCCCGATGCGTACCAAAATGATCACATATAAATATTCTACTCTGAACAGGTTATCAATCTTTATAAAGAATGCTGCGATCAATGCTGTTATGAGTGCCTTGAAAAAATTGATCGTGAACCAGACAGGCGTTTTGACCGTGATAATCTGAGAAATGGAGCACGGCTTAATCAGCAGATTCTGCAAGGTTCCCAACTCTTTTTCCGCGGATATGCACATGGAAGCCTCGGATAATACCCCATTCACCAAAATCCATAATATATATCCAAATACTTTCTCTCCCCTGTCGCCGTCCGTATTCATAACGATTCCTGCTCCGTTATTCCACGCTCCGTGGAGTGAAAAAACTTGACAACCCTACCATAAATGTACGATAAATAATACTTGAAATCAATTAGAAAAAAGGATAGGACTATGGACAGAAAAATACTTGCACTTGATATAGACGGCACGCTCACCACCTCAAAGAAGGAGATTTCCCCAAAAACCAAAGAGGCTTTGTTCAAAATACAGGAGGCGGGACATATCCTTGTGCTGGCTTCCGGCAGACCGACCCCGGGAATGAAACGCTATGCGGAGGAACTGGAGCTTGCAAAATACGGCGGTTATCTGCTTTCCTTCAACGGCGCCCGGATCACGAACTGCAAAACCGGGGACATTCTTTATGCGCAGACGCTCCCGGGAGCCGTAATTCCCGGTCTGTATGAATTTGCCACCCGCAACCACTGCGGTCTGATTACCTACTACAAGGATTCCGTTGTCTCAGGAAACGGCATGGACAAATACATTGAGCTGGAGTCCCGCATCAACGGGATGCCTCTGATGGAAGTGGACGATTTTGTGGGATTTGTCAACTATGATGTGAATAAATGCCTGATGACGGCGGAGCCGGAAAAGGCGGAGTGCTGCCTGTCCGAGCTGCAGGAAAGATATGCGGATACACTCAGCATCTACCGCTCCGAGCCGTTCTTTATCGAGATCATGCCCCAGCATGTGGACAAGGCAAACTCCCTCGGGCACATGCTAAAGCTTCTCAAGATGGAGAAAAAAGACCTGATCTGCTGCGGCGACGGCTACAACGATGTTTCCATGATCTCCTATGCAGGAGTCGGCGTCGCCATGGCAAACGCCCGCGACGAGGTGAAGGCGGCTGCAGATTTCGTGACCGGCTCCAACGATGAGGACGGGCTGGTTACAGTGGTGGAGAAATTCATTCCGGGGTGCTAACCCTTCCTCTGTTCCAATGCCAGTCCGATTAACCGATCCGCCTGATCCACCATAAACAGGGGAATATTGAGCACATCATCATCCAGCTTAAGATTATCAAGGGAGAAACGCACACTGAGCTTAATCTTATCCCCGAACAGCTCCTTGAACTTTTTAAGGCTTTTTGCGTAGATATTGGCTTCCGATTTGACCTCAACGGGGAAAATATCGTTCTCCCTCTGAATCAGAAAGTCGACCTCATAGGACGGATTGTTCTGTGACCAGTAACGGGGAACCACTTCAAACTGCGTGACTAAGCTCTGCAGCACGAAATTTTCCGTCAACGCACCCCTGAACTCCGTAAACAGGCGATTGCCCTCTCCGAAAGCCGTGGGCGCCAGTTGTGCCAGACGGCGAAACAGCCCCACATCCACCAGATAAATTTTAAAGGCAGACAGATCGTCGTAGGCGGACATTGGCAGACCGGGCGCAGAGCTGCGGTAAAGCTTGTGCACCAGCCGGGCATCTACCAGCCACTGCAACGCATCCTTATATTCACGGGCGCGTGCGCCTTCCTTGACAACCTTATAGAGAAACTTTTTGTTTTCTCTTGCCAGCTGGGACGGAACCGACTTCCATATCATGGATATTTTGGGAAACTCGCTGACATTGGGGTGTTTTGCAAAATCACGCTCATAGGTGCCGATAATGCCGGACAAGGCTTCCTGCATGGCAGAAACATCGCGGGCTTCCGTCCACATTAACACAGATTCCGGCATACCTCCGGTGACATAATACATCTTCAATTTTTCATACAATGGATTGAAAAAGGCATCCGGAATCGGTTCGATCGTGTCAGTGATTTCCATATAATCCGCAAGATTCCGATCACCGTTGGCAATCAGAAACTCCGAAAAGGTCATGGGATCGATCTGTATGAAATTGACCTTACCAACCGGAAAAGAGGACGGCTTTGCCAGAGCAATGCCCGGCAGGGAACCGGCACAGGCAATATGGTACTGCGGAGCATTCTCGCAGAAATACTTCATGGAGTTAATGACCTTGGGACAGTCCTGCACCTCATCAAAAATAATAAGGGTCTTTTCCGGTACAATTTTCTGACCGCTTGCCAGCATCAGATTCTGTCCACATCCTTAGTAGTCTCAAAAAACTGCTTGTATTCCTCATTTTCGTCAAAGTTGAAATAGGCGGTATTTTCATAGTAAAGCCTGCCAAATTCTTTTAAAATCCATGTCTTTCCGACCTGACGCACCCCTTTCAGAATCAAAGGTTTGCGGTAGGGCGAATTTTTCCAATCCACTAATTTCTTTAATACAAACCGCTCCATAATTTGTATCCTCACATTTTTATTAATGTTTTTGTGTATCTAAATCACATTTTTGTTATATGTGGAATACAAAAAAAATACAACACCTATCGAAAATTAACCCTGCGACACATTAAAGAGCGAGTAAAAATACTCTTTCTTCGCCATCAGCTCGTCAAAGCTGCCGTACTCTGCCACCTTTCCGTTTTTCAGTGTCAGCACACAATCATACCGCTTCAACAGATTTTCCTCTAAGGAATGGGTGATCACGATGCGGGTCAGCTCATGCAGATTCAGGATGGCATTGCTTACCTGATAGGCGGTGCGGATATCCAGCGCCGCGGTGGCTTCGTCCACCAGAAGGATCTGCGACTTTTTCAACAGGCTTCTTGCAATGGAAATTCTCTGCCTCTCTCCGCCGCTGAGGCCGCTTCCGTTCTCTCCGCAGAGATAATCCTCCCCTCGCTCGGCAATCAGCTCAGACAATCCCGACATCTCAATGGCACGGTCGACTTCCTCCTTGGGAAAATCGGTAAACATCGTGATGTTTTCCCGGATGGTCGCGTTGAAAATGAATACATTCTGCTGCACGATAGAGACCATTTCATATAAGCTCTCACTGCTGATTCTGCGCAGCTCTGTATCATCATACCGGATATCTCCGGTGTAATCGGGATGGGACGCCATCAGCAGATTCAACAGGGTGCTTTTTCCGCTGCCGGATGCGCCCACGATGGCATAGCTTTTGCCCGCCTCAAAGGAAAAGTCAATGTTCTGCAGAATGGTTTTTTCTGCCCCATATCCAAATGACAGATTTTCAAGCGTAATGCATTTTTCCAGCTTTGTTTTATCCTCAAGACCGTCCTCCCTGACATTCTGCTCCAGTGCAGCCGCCAGCTTATCGATCAGCGCACAGGACGCCTTGCACTCCGCAAAATACTGCGGAACCGTGCGGATCGGGCTTACCACGAAGTTCATCAGATTCACAAATGCGATCAGCATACCCGCCGAAATTCCGTATCCCTTCATTGCAAGCGCCGCGCCGGCAAGAAATACACCAAACTGCGCGATCACACCGGCTACCAGACCCATACTCTGCACCACGATCATGGTTTTCCGGCGGAGCGTCTTTGCCTCCGTAACCTCCTTGATCCGCTGGGCAAACAGTCTGCACATGGCTGCCTCCGCCTTGAACGATTTCACAACGGAAAATCCGGCGAGGCAATCCGTCAGGGTGGACATATAAGTCTGGTTTTTCTGGGACAATGCTTTCTCCACCTCCGCCATGCGGTTTCCCACCAGAACGGACGCCGCAACCGGAAGCAGGGACAAGGCGATTGCAATACCCGTCAGAAGCGGTGAATACCAGAACATCAGGGCAAGTGCGCCCAAAAAGAGAAGGATTTCGTCAATTAACTGGATGATGTCCGCCAGATAATCCGTCTCTATGGTGTTGGCATCATTGCTCAACGCTGATATGTAAAAGGAGGAATTTTCTCCCGTGAATGCGGATATCCCCTTCTTTGAGATTTTGTCAAACACATACTCCTTGTACTGACCGATTGCCTTTGCAATGAAGCGGGGCGTGGAGAGATATCCCAGCCATGAAGCAAGGATCAGAACCCCAAGTCCGATCAGGCAAAGTACCGCGATCTGCGGCAGTGTAAACCGGTTTTCCGCACCCGTCGTCACATCGATCAACACCTGCAATAACCACGATATAATAAGATTTCCAAAAACCATTATGACAGTTTGAATCAGCGCTATGGAAAACGCTGCTTTATTTCCCTTGAAAAACTGTGCCGTGTATTCGCGGCGTCGTTTTCTGATTTCTGACCGGCTCATACTTTTTCTTTTCCTCCTGTTTCCTCACATACTTTTTTCCAGATACGGCGCAGCGCCTTTTCTTCGGAAGAATCCTTCATAATTTTTTCAATGATTTCCTTGGCTGTCTCACCCATATCGTCATAAGATGTGGCTTTGTCGTCATTATGATAAAATTTCATTCCGGCATCCAGCCGATAGCAGGGGGCTGCGTCAAATTTCTCGGCACTCTCTTTCGCCCGAAGCAGCCACTGATAAGCGCCCTGCTCGTTTCTCTGTGAAATATCCGTCTCAGCCAGAATCGTGAACAGACCCACATCGCCCCGATCCATCCAGTTGACGACATCCGGCTTCCTCAGCTCGCTTCCGGTTTTTTGCAGCCAGAGGACGATGTCCCTGACCCTGTTCACATCTTTCATGTGTCCGTAGGCATTTGCATATCCTATGCAAATGTTGTAAAGCTCGCCATAGCTCTGGCACAGTGCATCCGACAAATACTGCAATGCCTCTTTCGTCTTTTTCTTATCACGGGATAAAAGCAACCCGATCCGGTAATTGTTCTTGCCCTCAAAATTATTCTTTTTCAGAATTTCAATCGCATCATCCGTCCGGTTCATGCAGCAATAGCACTGGGCAATTCCGTTCTGGATCGTGGAGGCGTTGATCTGGTCTTCCTCATTCTGATCGATCAGCTCAAGCGCCCTCTCGTACAGCTCCACTGCCCTCGGCATGCACTTTGCATCCATTGACAGCGCATAGATATGCGCACTGTGATACACCACCTCAAAGCAGTTCGGATATTTTTGCAGTACCGTTTCGGCGTACCGCATTCCCTCCTGCTGCCCCTTGTCCAGGCAATAGTTTTGCAGCTTCTGTACCGCCTGCCCCATGGTGATCTTTTTCCACTCATAATTCAGCAGCTTATCCACCGAAGTCTCAAAAAAATCGGCGATATCCACCAACATTTCCAGCTCCGGCGTCGCCTTGCCGGACTCCCACTTGTAAACCGCCCCGGTGGTGACGCCCAGCGCCTCGGCAAGCCTCTCCTGCGTAAGCCCCGCCTTCTTGCGAAGTGCGCGGATATTCTGACCCAACCTGATTTCCATTCCCATTTCCTCTCTTCGTTTGATAACTTTATTATAACAGGAATACGGGTAGAATCTACTCACCATTAGTATGGTTGGTATATTTTTTTATAGACTGTTGGTATGAGATTGAAGAATAAAAAACAATAACACGCAAGAAATGTGTGTTATTGTTTTGACAGATTAATAGCTTCAAATGTACGATTTGTGTAGAAAAAACTGTATACATTTGATTAAAATCGTCATTGTTACCTATTGTTTTTTTTATATGATTTGATATAATCATCTTGTAAAGTTCATACAATAAAAGTACAAGGTATATGAACTTCTCGGATGGTTTCTTTTTAGAAATCTGAAGAGGGGGGATTGTACCTTCTTTATTTTGCAAAATCCTACGAGTACTTTTTAAAATCATATAGAGCTATTAATTTTCTAAACAAAGATTTATTACATTCGTAAATTTCAGTATTGTAATATTTCTTCAAGTAAGCCTCCAGTTCCTCCGTCGAAATTTTTTCTGCAATTTGTTTTATATTTGCCACTTGTTTTGGAATGTGGTTAGGATAGGTGCTCTCTATCTCGTTTATACTATTGAAAACCAAACCGTTCCTGATAAAATTCTTCCTGTCTGATGATGTGGGAAGTATGCTTGGATCGTCATATCCATTCACAATATTGTAATTATTTGGAATTTCACTTAATGGATATCCTAACGCCTTAGCATATTTATATATTGGCAAGAGTGTGGCTCCGGCACTACTTCGTATATTTTTGAACGTTTTTTCTATCAACTGTCTGTTAATCAAATATGGTTTATTGTTGTAGAGTACATCTTCCAATATTTCATCAATATTAAAATAGCTAAAACCTATATGCGTTACCGTATCTGCTTTTCCAAAGTAAATGGCTGCTTTTTCACCATCTAAATCAGGACTATTAATGTCCCCAAACAAAATATTATTCTGTGCTTGCGCGGAATATACAAAATTACAAACCATGTCTTGGAGTTTTCTAGCCAATTTGATTGGCATTGAGCTTTGGATCTGTGATAATGACTGATACACAATTCCATAATCCTCCAAAACAAATTCGTTAATTATAATTGAATGATTTCCCCACGAAAGTGTGTTTTTATTAAACGTTTCCTCTCTGCCAAATGCCGGGGAAATGAAAATAAAATTGTCCTTTACCGTATCCAGTTGTTCTAAAGTCAAGCATTTTGCAATCTCACTGAAGATTCTGCGAATATTAACATCACCCAGCCCGTATCCAATAAAAATAATTGGGTGCTCAACAAAAATAGTCAATAATTTCGCCGATAGATATTTCAACTTATTATCAAAATTAGTATAATCCTTTTCTGTGAGTATAATGCTATTGGGCTTGCTGCAGCATCCATGTATTTTAAATATCTCGAAAATATTCAATGAGTTTGCTACTAACAGGTTATCTTGTCCGATAAGAACAGAAAATTCCTTGAACACATCTTCTAGTAATTGATCGTAATTGGTTGTTATTATCCCTGCAAATTTGTTTTGATTCTGTGTCAAAGAAGAAAGCTCTTTATATTCGGGTAAGGTTTCATCTATTTTCAGTTGTCTGGTTCGTTTCGCAACCAGAAATTTAAAAGGATTACGATGATTATTAATAATATCATCATTTTCTGACTCACTGAAAACAGTAATATCAAATCCATCCTCCGAATAATACCTCTCGTTAAATTCCTTCTCTATAATAGTTGCAAGTATTGGATTTACATGGTATTTTTGTTCTTCACTATTAAGATTGGGGCTTTGAGATGTGATATCCATTTCTATTCTTTGCTTTAATTTGTCAAAATCTCTCCTCTTTTTTTGAGGATTAAGCATTTGCCATATATCAAATAATAACTCATCCCAACTTGGCGCATGCGAATAACGCATAGAAAATCCGGTTCCTACAAACAAATACGGTAATTGTTGAAATGAAGATATTCTCCTCTCCAATTCTTCTTTGATATATTCATTCATTAAAACTACCCCCTTTCAATCACTTATTTTACTGATATGTATTCTCAAGCTTCGTTTCCGCTGCCATTGACAAAGAGTTGCTATTGTTCAAGTCATACATCATTGCCTCTTGCTCTGCGCCACTGAAAGTTGACGAACCGCCGATTCCGTAGTATTTTTCAAAGAATGTCTTTAATTTGTGGATTACTTCCTGCTTCTTTTGTGCCCTGTCGCTGCCGCCAAAACGAGAAATCGGGGGCAAAAGCTTGTCCATATCTGTCCCGGCTGTTTTGATCTCTCCGTCCCGGAACGCACGCTCCATAAACCTTCGGGTCTCCTCCGGCTTCAGCTTTTCTTGCACAATAATCATATCAAGATCTTGTTCCCTTTGCTCCACCACGTAGCTATGCCATTCGTTCATGACATCATCCACATCATTGATTCCTGCAATAAAGGTTTCAATAAGTTGCTTCTTACTGCGCAGCTCAGGGCTGGCATCAATTGCCCTGTTAATGGTTATCAGCACTTCTTTGTCTTCACAGTGTGTGTCATGATATTTTTTCACCAGCATTAAAATATAATCAATATTGATTTCTATCTGCCGGATCAATTCAATTTCAAATACCACATCATCCGTAATATCCGTACTTTCCTTGCGTTTACGTCCCCACTCATCCCGCAAATCCTGATAACGACCAAGGTAGTCTTGCAAATCACGCTCGGAAAGCAGTTCATTACCCTTAAATTCATCAAAAGAAAGTAATAAGTTCCGCATACGCAGAATAGCACCAAATAAGGCAATAAAATCTTTCTGATTCTGCTCTCCAATAATCTGCGGATCTGTCAGCGGGAATTTGTCATTTAAATCCTCCACCAAATCCACATAACCCGGCATAGATTTTCCACCAATGGACTCATAGCCATAATAATAGTCTTTAAAGCTTTGCAGCAGGACAATTCCTCCGGCATTCTTATCTCCGAACAGGGAAATTGCACTATCCACACGCTTTTGCAGATTTCGGAAACAAACAATATTTCCAAAGGTCTTGATGGAATTAAGAATACGGTTTGTGCGGGAAAATGCTTGTATCAATCCATGCATTTTCAAATTCTTATCCACCCACAACGTATTCAAGGTCGTGGCATCAAAACCTGTCAGGAACATATTTACCACGATCAAAATATCCAACTCTTTGTTCTTCATGCGAAGTGACACATCTTTATAGTAATTCTGAAATTTATCACTGGAGGTGTCATAGTTCGTATGGAACATTTCGTTATAATCCTTGATGGCTTCCTCCAGAAAATCTCTGGATGGCTGATCAAGAGCAGAAGTATCCTCAGAATTTTCTTCATCCAGAATACCATCCGATTCCTCTTCATTTGCACCATAACTGAAAATGGTCGCAACACGCAGTTTTTTGGTCGGGTCTGCTGCCATCTGTTTTTTAAACTCCTGATAATACAATTTCGCCATTGCCACGCTTGACACCGCAAAAATAGAGTTAAAACCGCTAATGCGCTGTTTTTGCTTAATCTCCTCCACTCCACTACGCCGGGCAGAAGCTACTTCTGTAATGTTGGTCAGCGCATTATAGATATAGGTTTTATCCCCGCGATAGGTCTTCTGGTCGAAGTGCTCCAGTATATACTGCGTCACAATACGGATACGCTCGGGCGCCATCATAGCCTTTTCACGGTTAATATCCCAAACCATCTCATCTGTGATTTCTTCCTCCGTATCCATCGTTTTGATATAATCCACCCTGAACGGCAGAACATTTTTATCATTGATTGCATCCACAATCGTATAACTGTGGAGCTGATCCCCAAAAGTCTGGCTCGTGGTAAAGAACTCCGGGTTCTTTGCCCTGCCGGAGTTGACAGAGAAAATCGGTGTTCCGGTAAATCCGAACAAATGGTATTTCTTAAAGCTCTTTACAATTGCTGTGTGCATATCCCCAAACTGGCTGCGATGGCACTCGTCAAAAATAATGACAACGTGCTTCATATACACTTCATGTCCCGGATTCTTTTTTATAAAAGTAGCCAGCTTCTGTATTGTGGTAATGATGATATGTGCGTCCGGGTCTTCCAGTTGGCGCTTTAATATTGCTGTTGAAGTATTGCTGTTGGCTGCACCTTTTTCAAAACGGTCATATTCTTTCATAGTCTGGTAATCCAGATCCTTACGATCAACTACAAACAGCACTTTATCGATGTATGGCAACTTAGATGCCAGTCTCGCTGTCTTAAAAGAAGTCAGCGTCTTACCGGAACCCGTAGTGTGCCAAATGTAACCGCCGCCCGCAATACTGCCATATTTCTTGTAGTTGTTTGCAATTTCGATTCGGTTAAGAATGCGCTCCGTAGCCGTAATCTGATACGGACGCATAACCATCAACATATCCTCCGATGTAAAAATACAATACTTTGTAAGGATATTCAGAATGGTATGCCTTGCAAAGAAAGTCTTGGTAAAGTCAATGAGATCCGGAATGACGCGATTATTGGCATCTGCCCAAAAACAGGTAAACTCAAAACTGTTGCTGGTCTTTGTCTTACTTGCTCCCCGTTTCTCATGCTCTTTTTCCGCATTCCGTCTGGTACTGTTGGAATAATATTTTGTATTTGTGCCATTGGAAATGACAAAGATCTGAATATACTCATACAGTCCGCATCCCGCCCAAAAGGAATCCCTCTGGTAACGGTTAATCTGGTTGAACGCCTCACGGATGGCAACGCCTCTGCGTTTCAGCTCAATATGTACCAAAGGAAAACCGTTGACCAATACCGTAACATCATAGCGGTTATCGTGTCTTGCCCCATTCTCCGTACCAATTACATACTGATTGATGACCTGAAGCCTATTGTTATGAATATTTTTCTTATCTATGAGCGTGATATTCTTGGAAGAACCATCATCGCGGATCAGAACTTGCACATTATCTTCCTGAATCTTACGGGTTTTTTCCACAATATGCTCGTTGGGATTGGCAATGGCATTTTTGAAAAAAGCATCCCATTCTTTATCAGAAAACCGGTAATTGTTCAGCTCTTCTATTTTTATACGGAGGTTGGCAATCAGATCTTTCTCCGTATGGATAGGCAGATACTCATACCCCTGCTCGCAGAGCAAACGAAGAAACTCCTGCTCCAGCTCTGCTTCACTCTGATAGCTGTCAGAGCGCTTCTTAACCGGCTCATATTCGGTGACAACGGTATTTTCATTTGTTTCTGCTACAATGTTAAAGTAGGGCATGTTTTTGCCTCCTTTTCTATCAACACTTCTTCAACAAACTTTTTCTCCTTCTTATCCAACAAGTGATTGGAATAAATCTTTCCAAATGAAGAATCTGCCATTGATTTAAGTATCTCTTCTCTTCCATCATCCCCGATGGGAAAAAGAGAATTTTTAGGATAGCGTTTCTTATCTTCTCCCCCAAACATAAATAAGCATATTTCTGAGGTAATCGGAAATATGATCCTCTCATACTCTTCACAAGGATATTCCTTTGAATATATATGTACTGGTTTATCTGATGTAATAATTCTCGCCCTCTTATCAACTCCAACTGCAAATGACATATTTTTCATCAGATCAAATAGAGCATTGAATACTGCGGTCTCTTGACTATCCTCTTTCATTTCCTCAAAAAATGGCAAGCAAAATCTTTTTGCTATATTTTGGGCTTGGTTGATATTAATTTGTTTTCCCAATATTTCCAAGCTCGTACGCTCAGCTAAATCCAATATTTGTGGCAGTCTCAATATCTGAATTATAATATAAGCTACCCAAAACACCTTCTCTTCACTTGTAAGGAAACATTTTGTCCTATAATTATCTTCTATGAATGCTTTTCTCTCCAACTCATGTCGGTAATTACCAAACATTTTTTCCAGCACCGAGAAAAATCGTTCTAATCGATTACCAAGTACAATTTTTCCCTCACAATCAGTAACTTCATACAAATTCTCACTGTAGCAAATAGATTTAACCGGAATCGCTTTTTTAATTTGATCTTTCACACTTAAGTCATGACAAAAAATTGTATACCTCGATAAAGGCAAATCACCATTATTTCTCTTATATTCCGGAGAAAAACCCCTCAAATACACCTGTGGAATGTAGTGTTGTTTTTTTGTAATATCGCTACCCTTTGACACATCAATTCACTTCCCTAAATGACAATAATTTATCTCTGTAGTATTCATATTGTTTCTGCCTTGCTTCAATTTCTGCCGGAAGTCCTGTAGACAAGTCATTGCAGAGGGTATCAAAGCGGTCGAGGATATTAACAATATACTTGACTTTGTCCTCTTCTGGAACCGGAATCACTATCTTATTCAAATTTTCTTGATTGAGTTTCGGTTGTGCTCCACCAGAAATAAACTTACTCAAATCTATAGAATTTAAATATATTTCCACATATCTTCTTAATTCATAAGTATCAAATTTCAAAACATGAGCATGATTATTTACCCAATTCTTTCCAGAAATTGAAAAAGCTATAGGAGTTGTTCTAGCAAGAAGATTCGCTCCATCTTCAGACACGAGCAGATAGTCTCCATCAAAAATATAATCCGATACATAATCAACAATTCCAGAAGCACCGTAATACGGATATTCCCCAGCTTCTCTTTTTTCCTTTGTAACAGGCTTTCTCTGACGGTCACAGTTTTCAGATATTTTGTCCAATGTTAAATATGCATAACCAAACACATACTGAATAAGTTTAATTGCGTTCAGCTCTGTCTGTCTGTCTGTCTGTCTGTCTGTCTGTCTGTCTGTCTGTCTGTC
>ENA-OUQF01000056-OUQF01000056.1-human-gut-metagenome-genome-assembly--contig:-NODE-56-length-130953-cov-6.728682_pt1 | contig 130953 bp, 109 predicted proteins | sample MGYA00237947_ERZ548826 | MGnify/ENA primary metagenome ERZ548826 (study PRJEB26490, sample SAMN05194701) | human gut metagenome | biome: terrestrial biome; feature: human-associated habitat... | reverse complement strand
TTTGCGGAGCGGCGCGCTCTTTCGTCTGTGTTTTTCGGGGTTTGCGATCCTTTATCTTACGTTTCTCTGCGGGCTTTTTGCCGTGCGCGGCGACGGGGCGGGGGAGAGCGTAAGCGGCAAAAAACGTCCGGAAAGCGCGGGAGCGGATGAGACGGCGAAAGTCGGTGAAGAACTCCCGACTGCGGCGCTCGGTATCGAACGGAATTTGTCCGCCGCTGAGCCGCCCGAAGCGTTCCCCGAAGTCTCTGCCGAGGAAGCCGTATCCGCGCAGGATGCGCAGAGCATTCCCGCCGAACAGACGCTGCTCTTTTCGGGTTTTTCGAGCGTCGGGCTTCAGACGGGAAGCGGCGTTTTGACACTTCCCATGGAAGAATATGTTCTCGGAGCGCTTCTTTCGGAAATGCCCTCGTCTTTTCACGCGGAGGCGCTGAAGGCGCAGGCGGTCGCGTGCCGAACCTATGCCGTTTATAAGCTTTCTCACCCGCAAAAGCACAAAAGCGGAGCGGCGCTGTGCGAAAGCCCCGCTTGCTGTCAGGCGTATGTCCCGCTCGAATCGGTGTCGGAGGAGCGCCTTGCGGCGGCAAAGAGCGCCGTCGAAGCGACGGCGGGCGAGATCCTTTGCTGTGACGGCGAGCCGATCCTTGCGGTCTTTCATGCCTCGAGCGGCAAAAAAACAAGCTCCTCCGCCGAGGTGTGGGGCGGTCAGAGGACGTATCTTGTCTCGGTCGAGAGCGGGGAGAGCGAAAATCCGGAGCTTGCCGACGCGTGCATCGCGGTTTATACGTTTTCAAAAGAAAATTTTGCGTCGTCGCTGCGCTCGCTCTGCCCGTCGCTCGCCTTTCGCGGGGACGGTGAGATCCTTGCGGAGATTACCCTCGAAAAAAGTGAGTCGGGAAGAGTGCGCTCGCTTCGCATTTGCGAAAACGACATAGACGCTACGGCATTTGTGCGCGCGTTCGGGCTTCGCTCGCGCGATTTTTCGATCACGGTCGGCGAAAACGTCACGGTGACGACCGACGGATACGGTCACGGGGTCGGGCTGAGCCAGCTGGGGGCGGAGGATATGGCGCAGAAGGGATACGATTACCGCGCTGTTCTCGAGCATTACTACACGGGCGTGTCCTTCGGTCGAATCGAGGAATAGAACGCGGATTTTTCCTTCGTCACATTGAACAATGCGTAGAAATTTCGTGGTCGAATTTGTTAAAAATGCACAGATACAAGCTGGAAAAAATGGCAAAACAAACCGTAAAAATGTTAACGCGTATAACCTTTTTCATTGGGGTATAAATTTTGATTTGCAAAAAACGGAAAATTTATAATTTCCAATTTGTGGCATGAGCGGGACGCACATTTAAGTGAAAAAGCTTTGCAATATCGGGAAAGTACGCGTGCTGTTCAAAAGAATTGAAAATTGCAAAATTACTTTTTGTGCAAATTTTACGCGCCGTAAAAAGTTATGGAGAAAAAGTACACGCGCAATTTTCATACGGAATGAAGACGCTTTTTTTGCTTTGTCAAAAAAACGGGAATTTCTCTTTCTCTTGACAAAAAAAGCGTTGTGTGCTATCCTATTTGGGTAGCATAGGCAGTATTGCGCACTTTTTTACCCTTTTTGCGTAAAAAATCGAACTTTTCGACGCTTTTTCCGACGGATCGCAAGACGAAAAAAGCGGCGAAAAAACGAAAAAACGACGCTTTTGCCTTGCGTGCGAAAGCCCAATTCGGGCGTTTTCGCACAAAAAACGGGAAACTTTCGGCAAAGCTTTCGTCCGACCGTTCTGCCGAGGAACGACGGGGCTTTTGCCGCAGCGAAGCATAGGAGGAATTTTGCGAATGAACATGAAAGCAAACGGAGTCAAAAAGCTCGTTTCATTGTTGCTGTTCGCCGCCATGACCGCGCAGCTTGCGCCCGTCGCTTTTGCGGACGGGGAAGCCGTGAGCCATGAACCGGAGAACTCGCTGGATGAAATGGCGGAGCTGTTAACCTCCACGACCTACGAGGAGTATCTCTTGCTGTGCGATACCGAGGGAGCGCAGAACGCGAAAAAAGACCTTCCGGTCATCAAAGCCGCTGATTTCGACGAGGCGCTCAGCGAGGGAGCTTTGAAGCTTACCGACCCGAAGGGCGTTCTTTCGAAAAACGGTCTTGACCCGAACGGCTATACCGCGGGTCTTTCGGAGTATGCCCTCTCGCCCGACGAAGGCAAGATCGGCTACACCGTAAGCATTCCGAAAACGGGTTATTACAACATTTCGGTGTCGTATCTGCCGTTCTCGTACCTCTGTTACGACGAGACGAGCGGCGAGATTCTTGCGCTCCCGACGGCGCTGACACTGGACGACGCGCCGAAGAGCGGCGTGATGCTCGAGGGCAACACGGTCGCCATCGAACGAATCGTCATGATCGACGGAAGCGTTCCTTATAAAGAAGCGCGCAACATTGCCTTTTCCCGCGTTTGGAAGGACGAGACCGCGACCGATTCCGAAGGAAACGTGATCGAACCCGATGAAAACGGACGTGCTTTCCGAACCGATATTTCAGGCAACGAGATCCGTTCCAAAAAGTATGAGTCGCCCGTATGGCGCAAGGATACTTTGCACGATTCCAATGCTTTCTATGTCGACAGCTTTAAATTTTATCTCACCGAAGGCGAGCACACACTCCAGTTCGATTCGACCCGTGAGCCCGTGCTTCTCGGTGAAATTCAGCTCTTCTCGGAGGAGGCTCTTCCGACCTATGCGGAATATCTCGAAAGCGTGAGCGGAAAGCCCGCCGAAGAAATTACCGCCGAGGACACCGTCAAGATTCAGGCAGAAGTTCCGACGGCGACCTCCGATCAGGTCATCTATCCCGTAAATGACCGCACCTCGGCGCTCAACGAGCCGAACTCCACCAGCAAAACGCTTGTCAATGCCATCGGCGGCGAGAAATGGCAGATTGCCGGTCAGTGGATTACCTATGAGTTCGACTGCGCAAAATCCGGTTACTATTATATTATACCCCGCGCCAAGCAGTCGGTATACGCCGGTATTTTCGCGTCGCGTTCTTTGAAGATCAACGGCGAATATCCCTTCGACGAAGCGCGTTATTTGCAGTTTAACTATTCGACCGACTGGGAGACGAATCCCCTCAACGACTACGCGACCCACGTCGATCCGCAGGACGAGTCGAGCCCCGTCGGCTTCAAGTTCTATTTTGAAGGCGGCAAGCACTACACGCTCGAATTCGAGTGCGTTCTCGGAAACCTTTCGGATAAGCTTCGTCAGGTCGACGAGAGCCTTACCCGAATGAACGATTACTACCGCAAGATACTCATGATCACCGGTCCCGATCCCGATTCCTACACCGACTATGAGTTCACAAAGCTCATCCCCGATGTTCTGCGCGGCATGCGTAAGGAATCCGAGAACCTGTATCAGGTATCGAAGGATCTCGAAGAGATCATCGGTCAGAAGGGTGAGCATTCGGTTCTTCTGGACAAGGTAGCCTATACCCTCGAGGTCATGGGCAACGACCAAAACAAGATCGCCGACAACCTGAGCATTCTGAAGTCCTATATCGGAAGTATCGGAACATGGCTTCTCCAGTCGAGAAACCAGCCCTTGATGATGGACTACATCAGCATTCAGGGCACGGACGTTCCCGCACCCAAGGCGGAAGCGGGCTTCCTCCAGTCGGCGGGCTTTGAGATCGGTTCCTTCATTATGTCCTTCTTCACCGACTACAACTCCTACGGCGCTATGCAGGACTTCGGCGATTACGAAGGCGAAACGGTTGAGGTTTGGCTCACCACCGGTCGTGACCAGGCGCAGATCATGCGTGAGATGGTCGACGACTTTACCGATAAAGAAAACATCGCCGTGAACTATAAGCTCGTTGCGGCAGGTACGCTTCTTCCCGCCGTTTTGGCAAAGATCGGTCCCGATGTTTCGACCGATGCCGACGCGACCGGCTTCGGTGTCCGTTCCGCCGTTAAGAACCTTGCGGAAAAGGACGAAAACGGAAATTACATATACGAAGGATTTGACGAGGTACGCGGTATCGGCGATTACGAAGGCAAGGGCTGGTTCAGCGAAGAGGCATGGACGGGTCTTACCGTTTATAATCCCGACGACGCCGAGCGCAACCCCGAAGCCGTTTACGGTGTTCCGGTAACGCAGTCGTTCAGCATGCTGTTCTACCGCAAGGACATCTTCGTGGAATTGGGACTGAAGGTTCCTGAAACGTGGGACGATGTGTACGACATCATCCGCATTCTTTCCGATAATAACATGTCGATGGGTCTTTCGCAGGCCATGACGCAGATCTTAATGTATCAGAAGGGCATTCCGTACTACAAGGGCGACGGAGACATCCGCGCCGTCGGTTATGCTTCGAACCTCGATTCCAACGAAGCGCTCGACGCTTTCCAGCAGATGTGCGAATACTTCAAGATGTACGGTCAGCCGGTATCGTATGATTTTGCGAACCGTTTCCGTACCGGTGAAATGCCGATCGGTATCGCCGACTACTCGCTGTGCAACCAGCTGCTCTGCTTTGCTCCCGAGATCAAGGGCCTTTGGGAATTCGTTCGTCTGCCCGGCTCATATGACGCCGACGGCAATTTCAGCGCCGTTTCACCCACGGGTGCTTCGGCGATCATGATCATGTCGGATGCCAAGAACGATCAGAACGCATGGAAGTACATCAAGTGGTGGGTAGGCGCCGAAGCACAGGAACGTTTCGGTAAGGAACAGGTTGCCATTATGGGCTCGGCGGCAAAATACAACACCGCCAACATCGAAGCACTTTACGGTCAGCCGTGGTCGTCGCAGGAAGCAAAGAACCTCGGCGATCAGTTCGCAAGCCTGAAGGGCACCCCGATGACCCCCGGCAACTACATTTTGGCGCGTTATACCAACTTTGCATTCCTTGACGTTTACGATAAGGGCGACGCCGCAAGCGAGGCGATGCGCTATTATATGGATGAGATCAACAAGGAAATCACGAGAAAACGTGCAGAGTACGATTTTCCGACCAAGGACGAATTGCTTGCGGACGGCATTATTGATGAAAACGGCAATCTGACCGCGAATAACTGAATGTTAAGGAGTGAAACCAATGTCTGAAAAGGCTGTTGAAACAAAACAAGCAGCCCCGAAGCTGAGAAAAGATATGACGAAATGGGAATGGACCAAGCGCCAGATGGCTGTCAACAAGGTCGGCTACATCATGGTTGCCCCCTATTTCCTCATCTTCCTCACCTTTACGGTTGCCCCTGTTATCCTGTCTTTGGTGTTGAGCTTTACTTCGTTCAACATGCTGGAGACGCCGAAATTCTTGTTCATGGATAACTACGTCCGTCTGTTTTTGGACGACGACATCTTCCTTCTTGCCGTGAAGAACACCTTCGTCTTTGCGGTCATGACGGGTCCTGTCTCGTATCTTCTGTGCTTGCTTTTTGCATGGTTTATCAACGAGCTTACCCCGAAGATTCGTTCCATCGTAACCCTCATCTTTTATGCACCGTCCATTTCCGGTCAGGTATATCTTATCTGGCAGGTCATGTTCTCGTCCGACTCCTACGGCTATGCCAACGGTATTCTGATGAAGCTCGGTGTTATCAATTCCCCGATACTGTGGTTCCAGGACACCGACTACATCATGCCGCTCGTTATCATTGTTGCACTGTGGACGTCGCTCGGTACTTCCTTCCTGTCCTTTATCGCCGGATTCCAGGTTGTGGACAAGAGCTATTATGAAGCGGCTGCCGTGGACGGTATCCGCAACCGCTGGCAGGAGCTTTGGTTCGTAACGCTTCCGGTCATGAAGAACCAGATGATGTTCGCCGCTATCATGTCGATCACCGGCTCGTTCGGTTTCGGCGGTATCGTAACCGCGCTGTGCGGCTTCCCGTCTCCCAGCTACTGTGCATGGACCATCATGCACCACCTGGAGGACTACGGCGGACAGCGTTGGGAGGTCGGATACGCTTCGGCGATCGCAACCGTTTTGTTTATCATCATGATCGGCTGTAACATGCTGGTAAATAAACTTCTCTCGAAGGTAGGTAAGTAAGATGGAAAAGAAACAGTTTAAATTTAAAATCAAATCTCACCATCTTAACCGCTCCGTCGGAGGCGATATCGGTATCAACGTGATGCTGATCATCTTCGGTGCGTTCATGTTTCTTCCTATGCTTTACGCCTTCTGTCAGGCATTGAAGCCGCTGGACGAACTGTGGATGTTCCCGCCTCGCTTCTTCGTGCGTAACCCTACGTTCAAGAACTTTACCGAGCTGTTCCGCTTGATGAGCACCTCGTATGTGCCGTTCTCACGTTACATATTCAACACCGCCTTCGTTGCGGTTGCCGGTACCTTCGGACATCTGTTCATTGCGTCGATGGCGGCTTACGCCCTCACCAAGATCGATTTCCCCGGCAGAAAGTGGATGTTCCAGCTCATTTACATGTCGCTGATGTTCCATTCCACCGTTACCGGTATCGCAAACTTCATCACCATGGCGGCGTTGCATTGGGTCGATACCTACTGGTCGCTGATCATCCCGGCGTTTGCTTCGACCTTGGGTCTTTACCTCATGCGTCAGTTTATGGATTCGTCGGTGCCCGATTCGGTGCTGGAATCCGCCCGTCTGGACGGTGCCAAAGAAATTACAATCTATTGGAGGATTGTAATGCCGATGGTTAAGCCCGCATGGCTTACCCTTATCGTGTACTGCTTCCAGGGACTTTGGAACAGCGGCTCCTCGGTTTACATCTACAGCGAAGAGCTTAAGACCTTTAACTACGCAATTCAGCAGATCCTGGCCGGCGGTATCGTTCGTTCGGGCGCGTCCGCTGCCGCAACGGTTATCATGATGCTCGTTCCGATCATCGTATTTGTCATATCGCAGAGCAACATCATCGAAACCATGGCAAGCTCGGGTCTTAAAGACTAAGGGGGGTAACGAAATGAAGAAAATTAAATCTGTGTTAGCCCTCGCAGCCTGCCTGCTGATAGTAATCGGATGTTTACCCGTTTCGGCTATCACACCGTATGCCACGTATACCTATAATATTGACGGTACCTTTATGGAATCGCCGCACGCTTATGTGCCGCAAACCGTTATCAATTCCGATTCGCTTGGACTTCGCGTTCCGCTTTCGGGACCGAAGGATTTCATTGTGCATGAAGTAAAGGACGCCGAAGGCAACACGACGGCGCATTACATCTGCATTGCCGATACCGGAAACAAGCGTGTCATCATCGTAAACGATGAATACAAAGTCGTCGGTATCATCACCGACTTTGTAAACGAGTGGGGCGTTCAGGACGCCGTCACCGATCCCCGCGGACTTTTTGTGGATAACAAAAATCAGCTTTACGTCTGTGATACCGCGTCGAACCGTATTTTGGTCTTCGATCTGACCGAACCGATCTACGACGAAGTAAACAACAGCACGGAGTTTGCGTTTGTCCGCACCTACGGCGAGCCGGAGGGCGATGTGTTCGCCGAAGGCACGACCTTTAAGCCGATCGCCGTTTCGGTAGACAATTCGGGACGAATCTACGTTGTTTCGTCGGCATCGTATCAAGGTATCATCGCCATGACCTCGGACGGCGTGTTCTCCGCTTTCCTCGGCGCTCAGTCGAATACCCTTTCGGCATGGGACATGATTTGGAGACGTCTCCAGACCGCCGAGCAGAAGAGCAAGTCGACCAAGAACGTTTCGGTCGAGTACAACAACCTCAACATCGACAGCGGCGGATTCGTTTATGCAACGACCTCTGCCATCAGCGACAGCGATCAGCTTCAGGCGATCCGTTCCAGATCCCGTTCGGGCGACAACGCACCGGTCAAAAAGCTGAACCCGCTCGGAAGCGACGTTATGATGCGTACCGGTTTTTACCCCCCGTCGGGTGAAGTAACCGTTCAGAATATGGAAACCACCGTTTCCGCCGTGACCGGACCTTCCAAGATCATCGACGTTGCGCTCGGTCCCGACAACGAAGGCGTCTGGACCATCGTCGACAGCCGTCGGCAGAAGTTTTATACCTACGACGAAGAGGGAAGACTGCTTTATATCTTCGGTGACAAGGGTGACCAGCTCGGTAATATGCAGACGGTTGCCGCCATCGATTATATGGGTTCTTCTGTTTTGGCTCTTGACGAAACCAACCGAAACATTACGGTATATAAGCGTACCGAATACGGCGACCTTTTGGCTCAGGCGCTTATCCACAACAAGCAGCGTCTTTATGACCTTGCCCGCGAGGACTGGACAAACATTCTTCAGAGAAACTCCAACTTCGATATGTCCTACGTCGGAATCGGTAAGAGCTACTACAACAACGGTCAGTGGCAGAAGGCGATGGACATGTACAAGTATGCGTACGACACGCAGAACTACTCCGACGCCTACCACGAAATGCGCAAAGAAGCCCTTTCGAAGATCATTATTTTGATCCCGATCGGAGTTATTCTCCTGTGCGTCCTCATCGGTAAATTCCTCGGCTACGCCGCAAAGAAAAACGTCGAAGGTCAGTCCTCGGCGGTTAAGCGTACTTTGTGGCGCGAATATCTCTACGGCTACTACGTGATCTTCCATCCGTTTGACGGTTACTGGGATATCAAGCACGAGAAGCGCGCGACGACAAAGGGTGCGACTCTTATCGTCGGTCTTACGATCATCGCGTTTATCTATCAGTCGATCGGACGCGGCTATATGCTCGATCCTCTTCAGGAATCGAAAAACTTCCTTTTGGTCGGTCTTTCGATCCTTCTGCCGATCGGACTTTGGGTGCTGGCAAACTGGTGTCTCACGACGCTGTTTGACGGCGAAGGAAGTCTCAAGGACATTTACATTGCAACCGGCTATGCGCTCTTCCCGCTGCCCTTCTTCGTAATCGCAACGACCTTTATGTCGAACTTTGTAACGCTCGACGAGGTCTCGATCATCAACCTGTTCCTCAACATCGCATACTTCTGGGTAGGCTTCCTGTTGTTCTTCGGTATGATGACCATTCACGATTATTCGCTGGGCAAGAACGTGATCATTTCCATCTTCACCATCGTGGGCATGGCGTTCATCATGTTCGTAGCGGTTCTCTTCTCGAGCCTTATCGGAAAGATCATTTCGTTTATCTACAATATAGGACTCGAACTGTCCTATCGTGTATCATGACAAAAGGGAAAGAGGTGTTAAGAATGAAAAAGAAAAAGTTAATATCGCTTGCCCTTTCCGCTCTGATGCTTGCGGGAAGCGTGCTTCCCGTCATGGCAGATGAACCGGTCGTGCTCGGCGCAGCAACGCTTTCCGAACTTACGGGATACGAAAAGATCTGCACCACGAACGGCGTCGACCTTTATGTCGACAAAGAGACGGGTGATGTCGAGTTCGTGCTGGACGGGAAAGTGCTGTTTGCCGAAACAAAGGCAGCGCTTCCGAGCTATCCGACCATCGACAAGACCGACAAGAACTATTCCGCAACCATGAAGGAATATTTCGCGTCGTATTACACGACCGTTTACACAAGCCCGCAGGAATATGTCGCCTGCACCATGAAATTTCAATATCAAAAAGGCGATTACGTGATTTTCGTCGACCCCAACACGGGCGCCGCCGCCTTTTTGAATACCAAGACGGGTCAGATCCTGACCACGAACCCCTATGATGTCGGCACGTCCAAGGCAAACGACAAGACCAAATCGCAGCTTTTGTCTCAGTTCGTGTTCGATTACGTCAAGGGAAGCAACGGCGATACCTATTCGACCTTTGAGCAGAGTGCCATGAACGAGCAGGTATCGATCAGCCGCATCCGCGGCGGTGTCCGCGTCGATTACACGGTCGGACGTCAGGAGGCAAGAATTCTGGCGCCGATGATGATCGAGCAGAGCCGTTTCGAAAACGAAATTCTCGCCAAGATCACGGTTGCCAACGCGACGCCCGACGCGACTCTCACCGAGGAGCAGATGGCAAAGCAGGTTGCCCGTGACAAAGCAAAGATCTCCGCGTGCTACTCGCTTATGAGCACCGAGACACGTGAAACCGAAAAAGCGAAGCGTGACCTTCTTCTCAAGTATCCGATCTTAAAGGATTACGCTTTCTATCAGTTCAACGATACGTCGACTCGTCTGCGCTACGAAGTCGAATCGATCATCAAGGAGTACACAAGCTACACCTTCGAGGATATGCAATCGGACCACGAAATGCTCGAATACTCCGGCAACGAAACGACCCCGCCGCTCTTCAAGATGGCGATCGAGTATTACATCGACGACAACGGTCTTAAGGTCCGCGTTCCCGCCAAGAGCGTCAGCTACAACAAGAGCGCTTTCGATATCACCGCGCTCCGTGTTCTTCCGTACCTCGGCGCAGGTCGTCAGGACGAGACCGGCTACACTTTCTACCCCGACGGTTCGGGCGTGCTGGTTCGCTTTGAGGACATCGGCGGATCGACCCGTGTCATCTCGGGTAAGGTCTACGGCCAGGACTATGCGTTCCATGCCGCAAGCGGTCAGAACAAAGAGGTTATGCGTCTTCCCGCCTACGGCGTAAAGCGCGACCAGAATTATACCATTGTCGAACACACCGAGGAGCGCGTTGAGCGCGTCGAGGTGGACGGCACCATTTCCAACAACGAGTATACCGACCTTTACGGTATCGATGTTGCGAGCACCAAGGATACGTACGATCCCGACGCGCGCAACGAGATCACGCAGAACCCCGTTTACGACGGACGCACCGCTTATCTTGCCTATATGGAAGAGGGCGATTCGATGGTTCAGATCTCGACCGACCACGGCGGTATCACGCATGAGTACAACAGCGCTTACGCGACCGTATATCCCGAGCTTTCCGACACCTACGCCCTTACCGGTATTTCATCGAACGGCAGTGCCAAGTGGACGGTCCCCGTAAATCGCGGCTACACCGGAAACTACACCTTCCGTATCTTTATGCTGAACGGGGATGAAGCAAATTACGTCGGCATGGCTTCGTCGCTTCGCGAATATCTCGTTGCGACCGGCGCTTTGCAGAAGTCGGAAAACACCGACAAGAATATTGCCCTGTTCCTTGAAAACTTCGGTTCGATCAAGACTACGCAGAAGGTGGTCGGTATTCCCGTAAGCGAGAACACCAAGCTCACCACCTTTGAGCAGAGCCAAAAGATGCTCACCGAGCTTAAAGAAGCGGGCGTTTCCAACGTCAACCTGAAGCTTACCGGTTGGTACAACGGCGGCATGAGCCACACCGCACCGACAAAGCTCAAGGTTCAGAAGGCGATCGGCGGCGAAAAGGACCTCGAAGCTCTTTCGCAGTTCGCAAAAGAAAACGGCGTCGGTCTTTATCCGGACATCGACTTTACGTATGTAACCAAGGACACGCTTGCCGACGGCTTCAACTACAAGAAGGACGCCATTCAGACGGTAGACAACAAGGCGGCTTCGCACCGCATCTACAGCGCTCTGTATCAGGGCTTTGAAGATGACAAGACGCTGATCGTCAACGCCGACCGTATGATGGTCATGTACGATAAGATCGCCGACAAGTACACCTCGATGGATATCGGCGGAATTTCGGTCGCAACGCTCGGCTCGGAGCTGAGTTCCGACAACAGCGAGGACAACGAGCTTACCCGTGAGGAAGCCAAGAGTGCCGTCACGTCGCTTCTCGGAAAAATGAAAGAAGACAACGGCAAGATCATGGTAAGCGGCGGTAACGCTTACACTTACCGCTATGCCGATCTGATCACCGACCTGCCTCTGGACAGCAGCCGTAACGTTTATGCCAGCGAAGCCGTTCCGTTCCTCGGAATGGTGCTCCACGGCTATATCGAATATACCGGCACGGCGATCAACCTCGACGGCGACTTCGGTTACAGTGTTCTGAAATGCATCGAAAACGGCGCAAGCCCGTATTTCATCCTCTCGTATACCGATGAGGATGTGGATAACACCTCGGAGCTGAAATCCTTCAAAGAGTTCAGTAAGTATTATTCCATCAAGTACAACATCTGGAAAGATGACCTTGTTTCGACTTATACCGAGCTGAACGACGCTCTGCGTGATGTGAAGGAATGTACCCTTTCCGGTCATGCGTATATTGACGAAAATGTCGTAAAGGTTGAGTATTCGAACGGAAAGACGTTCGTACTGAACTACGGCACAAAGGACTATGATTACGAAGGCAAGACGATCGAACCTTTGGGCTTCATAGTCGTAAACGGTTGAGGAAAGGGGGAATTTCTTGATGAACAATACAGCTGTTAAAGCACCGAAGACCGCCGGCAAGCCGAAAAAGGTAAAAGCGGCGCTTGATTCCAAAAAGGCAAGAGCCGGCTGGATGTTTGTGCTTCCCTTTGCAATCGGTATGTTGATCATTTATCTGCCCATCATATTCGATTCGATCAAGTTCAGCTTCCATCAGATGAATATCGTTCCCGGCGGCGGCTACAGCCTTACATTTGTGGGATGGGAAAATTATTCCGATGCTCTTTTCTCGGATGCGGACTTTGTAAAGATTTTGGTCTCCAGCATCAAGCAGTTGGTACTGGATGTACCGGCTATCGTAATTTTTGCGTTGTTCATGGCGATCGTGCTGAATCAGAAAATGATCGGTCGTGCCGTGTTCCGTGCGATCTTCTTTATCCCGGTCATCATTTCGACCGGTATCATCGACTCGCTCGATCAGAATAACGCAATGTATTCGTACATGAGCTCCGGCTCGATCGATACCGGAAGCCAGTCGACCTCTACGGCGGATCAAATCATCAACGCCGTGGACGTCACAAAGCTTCTCGGCAACATGGTCGTCGGTACCGAGCTTGTGGATTATGTCGTAAACGTTGTAAACAGTATTTTCAATATTGTAAACCGTTCGGGTGTACAGATGCTGGTATTCCTTGCCGGTCTCCAGTCGATTAACCCATCGATTTATGAATCGTGTACCATGGAGGGTGCAACGGCTTGGGAAACCTTCTGGAAGATCACTTTCCCGATGATAAGCCCGATGATCCTGGTTAACGCCATTTACACGGTCATCGACTCCTTTACCTCGCAATCCAATCAGGTCATGTCGTATATCGACGATGTTTACTTAAATGCTTCGGGCGGTCGTGTGCTCAGCTCGGCAATGTCGTGGATCTATTTCGTACTGGTAATTTTACTGCTCGGTCTTGTGGCTTTGATCCTCTCGACCTATGTATTCTACCAGCGCAGAGACTGAGGAAAGGAGGAAAAAAATCATGAACAACCAGGCAACCAAGAAATACGTACACAACGCGGATGCGGAAAAGGAATACAAGAAAGTCGGCTTTTGGAAGCGCCTTCAGCTGCGCGTTCTCTCGCCGCAGTTCCTGATTCAGGTCATCTACAAGATTTTCCGCTTTGTATTGCTGATCGGTATTTCGTATATCATCATTTATCCGTTCTTGACAAAAATTTCCGCTTCCTTCTTCAGCCAGGCAGATTTTGTCGATTCGACGGTAAAGCTTATCCCGCGCCATCCGACGCTCGATACTTACAAAGCCATTATCATTGATAACGATTATTTCCCGCGTCTTTTGAATACGGCGCTGCTCTCGGTATCGACGGCAGTTATCCAGACGCTGATCACTGCGATCATCGGTTACGGCTTTGCCAAGTTCAAGTTCAAGGGAAGAGGCTTGATGTTCGCCCTCGTGGTGCTCACCATGGTCGTTCCCAACCGTACGCTTATGCTTTCAATGTTTATGAAGTTTAAGTACTTCGACATCTACGGCATCTATGCGGGACTGAACCACATCTTCCACTTTACGGCCAAGGCGACGCCTTCGATCGATATGATCAACTCCTTCTGGCCGTTGCTCCTGCTTTCGCTTACGGGTCTCGGTTTTAAGAACGGTCTTTATATCTTCATCTTCCGCCAGTTCTATAAGGGCGTGCCCGACGAACTGGAGGAGGCGGCATATGTGGACGGATCGGGTATTTTCAAGACTTATTTCCGTATCATCCTGCCGCTGACTATTCCGATGATGGTGACAATCTTCATGTTTGCTTTCTCGTGGCAGTGGACCGATACGTATTATTCGTCGCTGTTTTTCACTTCAACGGGACCGAAGCTCTTAAACGGTCTTATCGAGGTGCCGGCGACCATGAATACGGCGTTCGCCGCAGAGGAACTGTACAAATCCGCCATCATGAATACGGCAGGCCTTTTGGTCATCCTTCCGCTGTTTATCATCTTCCTGTTTGCACAAAATGCACTGGTTGAGGGTATCGAGCGTTCGGGTATCGTAGGCTGATTCACTTCAAAAAACAGAACCCGAGAGCTTCGGCTTTCGGGTTCTTTATCGTAAGCCCGAAACAGAATAGAAAAAGAACAAACAGAGATAAATAAGAGATAAAAAAGAGAAAGGAGGAGAACAGATTTGACCGAACAAAACGGACGATTGATGAAAAGCTTTTCGCAGCTTGAAAAGTTATTGAACGATATGTACGGTCGGCAGGAAGGAAAGGGAAGCGTCACCGTTTATATTGATCTCATGAAAGAAAAACAACAAACCGATCGGGACGTTTACGATGTGGACGACTGGGAGGAGGACTTGCGCAGCCTCAAAAATATTCGCTATAAAAGAAATAAAATTGCCCACGAAAGCGAGGCGATGGATGCAGACATGTGTGACGAAGAAGACGTTTTGTGGCTGGAAAAATTTCGGGAACGTGTGATGCGCGGCACGGATCCGCTGGCACAGCTTACCCGAATGAAAGAGCAACAGCGAATCTATGGGGAAAGTTTGGCGAGAGCAAGAAAGCAAAGCAGCACTCCGCTCGACGCACCCGAATATAACGGCAACGCTCGAGGGCGCAGCACCGAAAACGCACCGAGCGAGTGGTGGGGATGGTTCATTCTGATCGTCGCGGCGATAGTGCTGATCTATTGTTTTGTAAGCAAATAACACATCTTGCTCTCGGGAAAATTACCACAAAAACCGTGCCAAAACCCCGAAATTTGTCACAGATGTAAAATCTTTCTGAAGTGACTTGACAAATTCGGGCGCGTGTGCTATCATAAGAGGGCGATCGGGAACGACAGTTTTTCCCGTTTTGCGACAATTTCATATCCGAATGTACCCGATATATACCCGGAATTTACGGCCCGGAAGTTTCTACCGCAAAGCCTAAGAGCGACTATTGGATGAACATGCCCGATTTGTTTCATGGCGGGCGTTGTCGGTGGCAGGATCGGTATTCCTGCCGCTTTTTTGTTTTCTCCGAAAAAATATTTTTCCGTGTCCGCACTCGGACGCGGGCATGCATGGACATATGGAAAGGAATCTCGTATGAAGGCTTTGGAAGAAAAAATACTCCGCGAAGGCAAGGTTCTTCCCGGTGGCGTTTTGAAGGTCGGCGGCTTTTTGAACCAACAGATCGATTCCGCATTTCTTATGGAAATGGGAAGAGACATTGCCGACGCTTTTCGTGCCGACGGCGTCACCAAGGTTTTGACCGTGGAGGCATCGGGTATTGCTTTTGCCGTTGCGGCGGCGGTCGCGCTCGGCGTGCCGATAGTCTTTGCCAAAAAGCACAAGACGCTGAATGTCGATTCCGAGACCTATTCCGCAAACGTTGCTTCGTTTACTCACGGAACGACCTATGATATCCGTGTCCCGAAGGAATACATCACCCCCGAGGATCGCATTCTGATCGTCGACGATTTTCTTGCGTGCGGCAATGCGATCAAAGGACTTTGCGCGATCGTAAAAGACGCGGGCGCGACCGTTGTCGGTGCGTCGGCGGCGATCGAAAAAGGCTTTCAGAAGGGCGGCGACGCACTTCGAAAGGCGGGACTCAAGGTTCATTCGCTCGCCATCGTCGAGTCGATGGACGACAGCGGCATCACGTTCCGCGCATGAGTTTGTGGGTGCAGGAGCGCATGGGTGCGTGAGCGCAGGAGCGCATGAGCACATTTTGATTTTTTCGTTTCGATGTAAATTTATTTACATAAAACCATTTTTAACTTTATGCCGATAAGGCGGGAGGAAAACAATGAAAAAGTTTTTGACACTTGCATTGGTTCTGGCAACGGTTGTTTCCGGAACGGCGATCTTCACCGGTTGTTCGAACAACACCACGGACGACGAGAACAAGGATGCTGTAAACGAAAACAAGGACGGAGAAAACACCGACGACAAGACCGATGATCAGTCCGGTGAGAATACCGACACAAAGGACATTAAAGTCGGCTTTATTTTCCTGCACGACGAAAACTCCACCTATGACAAGAACTTTATGGACGCCGCAACCGCCGCTACCGAAAAGCTCGGCATTGCTTCCGAAAACGTAATGTTCAAGACCAATATTCCCGAGTCGAGCGAGTGCTACGAAGCAGCCGCAGAGCTTGCGGATGCCGGCTGTGACCTCGTATTTGCCGACAGCTTCGGTCATGAAGACTTCATGATCCAGGCAGCCGAGGAATTCACGGACGTAGTATTCTGCCACGCAACCGGTACCAAGGCTCACACCGAAAAGCTTGACAACTTCTACAACGCTTTTGCCGCAATCTATGAAGGTCGTTACCTCGCCGGCGTTGCCGCAGGTCTTAAGCTCAACGAAATGATCGAAGCCGGCGACATCACCGCCGAAGAAGCCAAGATCGGTTATGTCGGCGCATTCCCCTACGCCGAAGTTAAGTCGGGTTACACCTCGTTCTTCCTCGGCGCCCGTTCGGTTTGCGAATCGGCCACCATGGAAGTTAAGTTCACCAACTCCTGGTTTGACATCGCTGCCGAAAAGGAAACCGCAAACGCTCTTATCGCAGACGGTTGTGTCCTGATCAGCCAGCACGCTGACTCCGAAGGCGCTCCGAAGGCTTGCGAAGAAGCAAAGGTTCCGAACATCGCTTACAACCTCGACACCCGCGAGTGGGGTCCCAACACGGCTCTTGTTTCCTCCAAGATCAACTGGGAGCCTTATTTTGAACACATCATCAACGCTGTAGAAAACGGCACCGAAATCGAGCAGGACTTCTGCAAGGGTCTTGCTGACGACGTTGTTCAGCTGATCGGTCTTAACGAGACCGTTGCTGCCGAAGGCACTGCCGAAAAGCTCGAAGAAGTTAAGGCAAAGATCGTCTCGGGCGAGATCAAGGTATTCGATACCGATACCTTCACCGTTAACGGCGAAAAGCTTGAATCCTATCAGGCAGACGTCGACACCGACGACAACTTCACGCCCGACACCGAAGTGGTTTACGACGGTTACTTCCACGAGTCCGAAAAGCGTTCGGCTCCTTACTTTGACGTTGATATCGACGGTATCACCATCAAGTAATTTTTGAAAAACCGTAGGGGCGGGACATACTCATATGTCCCGCTCTCACTCTTTTTTCGCGGCCGATCTTTCGGGTACGCGGTTTTTTGCGTTACGGTGGCGAAAGTTTGCGATGGGCAGAATGTTTGCGCACAAAGACCGTTTTCAATCGCATTTTTGCGCTCGAAGCGGCTGTACCTTTTGCGCCCGAACGTTTTGCCCATATCCCGCTTTTTTGTAATTTCGGTTTTGGTAGGAGGAATTCCCTGTGAGTGCATCGGCAGCAGCCGTACCGGCTATTGAACTTAAGCATATCACCAAGCGCTTCGGAAGCGTTGTGGCAAACAAGGATGTTTGCCTGACGGTCAACAAAGGAGAAATTCTGTCCGTGCTCGGAGAAAACGGCAGCGGCAAAACGACGCTAATGAACATGATCTCGGGCATTTACTTCCCTGATGAGGGACAGATCTTCGTAAACGGCGAGGAAGTGGTGATCCGTTCGCCGAAGGACGCTTTTCGCTGCAAGATCGGCATGATCCATCAGCATTTTAAGCTGGTGAACGTATTTTCCGCCGCCGAGAATATCATTCTCGGTTTGGACGACGGGAAAAAATACGATCTGAAACAGGCGGAAAAGCGCGTCCGTGAGATCAGCGAGCGCTACGGTTTTTCGCTTGACCCGACCAAGAAGATCTATGAGATGTCGGTGTCGGAAAAGCAGACGGTCGAGATCATTCGTGTTCTTTACCGCGAGGCGGATATTCTGATATTGGATGAGCCGACTGCCGTTCTGACCCCGCAGGAGGCGCGAAAGTTGTTTGCTGTTTTGCGCCGCATGCGCGACGACGGCAAGGCGATCGTTATTATCACGCATAAATTGCACGAGGTGCTTTCGCTTTCCGACCGCGTAACGGTTCTGCGCCGCGGTGAATATATCGGAACGGTCAAAACAAGCGAGACAAACGAGACCGCGCTTACCGAAATGATGGTGGGCAAAAAGGTTTCGCTCAACATTGACCGCAGCGAGCCGAAGGATATGGTCGACCGCCTGATCGTGAAGAATGTAAACTGCGTCAGCCGCGAGGGCGTGCCGCTTTTGAAGGATATTTCCTTCACGGCTCGCTCGGGTGAGATCCTCGGGATTGCGGGAATCGCGGGAAGCGGTCAGCGCGAGCTTTTGGAATCGATCGCGGGTCTTCAGAAGCTGGAGAACGGCGAGATTCTGTATCATAATCCGAAAAACGATTTGGTCGAAAATCTGCGCGACAAAACACCGCTTCAGATACGTGAGATGGGCGTCCGTCTCTCCTTTGTGCCCGAGGATCGGCTGGGCATGGGACTGGTCGGCAATATGGATATCGTCGATAATGTCATGCTGCGAAGCTATCGCCGCGGCAAGAGCGCTTTTTTGGAGCGCCGCGCGCCGAAGAATCTTGCCGAGTTTCTCATCCGTCAGCTCGAGGTCGTAACACCGAGCGCCGACACGCCGGTTCGCCGACTTTCGGGCGGCAACGTGCAAAAGGTTTTGGTCGGACGCGAGATTGCCGCCGCACCGACGGTTCTGATGGCGGCTTATCCGGTACGGGGATTGGATATCAACTCCTCTTACATGATCTACAACCTTTTAAATCAGCAAAAAGAACTCGGCACGGCGGTCATTTTTGTCGGCGAGGATCTGGACGTTTTGCTGGAGCTTTGCGACCGAATTTTGGTTTTGTGCGGCGGAAAGATCAGCGGGATCGTCGACGCGCGAAACGCGACCAAGGAACAGGTCGGTCTTTTGATGACCAAAAACGGGGAGGAGGAAAACGCACATGAATAATACGCATGTCGAAAAACACGCGCCGCGTGAGCCGCGCTTTCAGATCGCAAAACGCGACGATATGCCGTGGTATAAATCGTGGGCGGTGCGCGCGATCGCCATTATCCTCGCCCTTTTAGTCTGCGCCTTTGTCATTGTTCTGCTGACGGGACAAAACCCCATTCAGGTCTATTCCGCCATGCTCAAGGGAAATTTCGGCACCAAACGAAAGGTGTGGAATATGCTGCAAAGCCTCGCTATGCTGCTTTGCATCTCGCTTGCTGTGACCCCCGCTTTCAAAATGAAGTTCTGGAACACGGGTGCGGAGGGACAGACGCTGATCGGCGGTCTTGCCGCGGCAGCCTGCATGATCTATCTCGGCAAAATGCCGACGCAGATGCCGGGAGTTGCCGCGATTCTCATCATGCTTTTGGCGAGCATTGCCGCCGGCATGATCTGGGGACTGATTCCCGCTTTTTTTAAAGCAAAATTCGGCACAAATGAAACGCTTTTCACTCTTATGATGAACTATGTCGCCATGCAGCTGGTTTCGTTTTTCATCGTCCTGTGGGAAAATCCGAGAAATTCCAACAACGTCGGCGTTATCAATTCGAAAACGCATTTTGGCTGGCTTCCGTCCCTATTCGGACAAAAATACCTCATCAATATCCTAATCGTCGTCGCAATCACCGTTTTCATGTACGTGTACCTCAAATACAGCAAGCACGGTTATGAAATTTCGGTCGTCGGCGAGAGCGAAAATACGGCGCGTTACATCGGTATCAATGTAAAAAAAGTTATCCTGCGCACCATGGCGCTCTCGGGCGCTCTGTGCGGCGTTGCGGGCATGCTTCTTGTCGCGGGCGCCGATCATACCATCAGCACGGGAACCGTCGGCGGTATGGGCTTTACGGCGATCATGGTGTCATGGCTTGCCAAATTTAATCCGATCGTCATGTCGCTGACCTCATTTTTGATCGTCTTTTTGGAACGCGGTGCGGGTGAGATCGCAACGGCATTTAAACTGAACGAGAGCGTTTCGGATATTCTCACCGGTATTATTCTGTTCTTTATTATCGGCTGTGAATTCTTTGTGCGCTACAAGATTCAGCTTCATTCGGCACATCGTGAAAAGGAGGGGGACTGACAAGTGTTTGCAACGATTATCAATAAAGCAATCGTACAGGGCATTCCTCTTTTGTTCGGCTCGACGGGTGAGATCTTAACCGAAAAATCGGGCAACTTGAACCTCGGTATTCCCGGCATCATGTATATGGGCGGAAGCGCCGGCATTATCGGCGCGTATATCTACGAAAAATCGGTGGAGGTTCCCAATCCCGCTCTTTGCATTCTGATCCCGTTTCTCTGTTCGCTCGTCGGCTCGGCGCTCCTTGCGCTGATCTACAGCTTTCTTACCATCACACTGCGCGCCAATCAGAACGTAACGGGTCTTGCGCTGACGACCTTCGGCGTCGGCTTCGGCGATTTCTTCGGCGGCTCGCTTACCAAGCTCATGGGCTACGGCGGCAACATTTCGGTCAAGACCTCGGCGGATTATTTCAAAACGACACTGCCTTTTGCCGATTCGTGCGGGGCGATCGGAAAGATTTTCTTCTCCTACGGTTTTCTCGCCTATCTTGCCGTTATCATCGCGCTCGTCTGCGCATGGTTTCTGCGCCGCACCCGCGCGGGCCTTTATCTGCGTGCCGTCGGCGAAAATCCCGGTACGGCGGACGCAGCGGGCATCAATGTAACGAAATATAAGTATCTTGCCACCGTCATCGGCGGCGCCATAGCCGGTCTCGGCGGACTTTACTTTATCATGGATTATACCGGCGGTTCGTGGACGAACGGCGGTATGGGCGACCGCGGATGGCTTGCCATTGCCCTCGTCATTTTTGCCATCTGGAGACCCGATATCGGCATTCTCGGCTCATTCCTGTTCGGCGGACTGTATATCGCCTACTCGTACATCAACGGTCTCAGCCGCAGCGCGGTCGCGATTTTCAATATGCTTCCGTATGTGGTCACCATCGTGGTGCTGATCATCACCAGTATGCGCAACAAGAAGGAAAATCAGCCTCCGCAGAGCTTGGGTCTTCCGTATTTCCGCGAGGAAAGGTAAAAACTTTTGCGCTTGTAAGCGAAAACAACAGAGCGGCGCTCCGACCTTTTTGGCTCGGAACGCCGCTTTTATTGTCTCTTTTTTGAAAATTTGAAATTTGCTAAAAACACTTGACAATAGTCCGAAATCGGACTATAATAGTCGCGTTGCCGTTTTAAAAAGGAGCCGTATTTTCATGAATATACCGATACCGATATCGACTAATCTTCCGACGGAGGAAATGCGCCGCATGAACCGACTGATATGCGAGACCGATGCGCTTTATCACGAGATCGCCGTGCGCTTCGGCATTTCCGACAGCACTATGCGCCTTTTGTACCTATTATACAGCGAGGACGGGAAGTGCGCCTTGCGCGCGCTGTACCGTTTCTCAGGGCTTTCCAAGCAAACGGTGCATTCCTCCCTGAACGGATTGGAACAGAAAGAATATGTAACGATTTTGTCCGAGAGCCGCAAAAGCAAGACCGCCGTGCTTACCGAAGCGGGATATTCGCTGTGTGCCGAAACGGTCGCAAGGCTGATCGAAGCCGAAAACCGTACGCTTGCCGCCGTGTCGGGCGAGGAACTTTCCGTATATTTTCGTGTTTGCGAGCATTTTTTGACTGCGCTCGGAAAGGAGCGTTTTGATTCAAATATGAATTAAGACTGGAGAATTTATGATACAACTTTCCGATCATTTTACCTATCACCGCCTTTTGCGGTTTACTTTTCCGTCGATCATTATGATGATCTTCACGTCGATCTACGGCGTTGTGGACGGATTTTTCGTTTCGAATTATGTCGGCAAGACCTCGTTCGCCGCCGTAAATCTGATCATGCCGGTGTTGATGATTCTCGGCTGTGTCGGCTTTATGTTCGGCACGGGCGGCGCGGCGCTTGTCGCTATGACGCTGGGGGAGAAAAAAGAAAAGCGTGCGCGCGAAATTTTTTCGATGAACGTCTGTGTTTCGGCTTTAGCGGGACTTGTGCTTGCTGTTTTGGGTATGATTTTTCTGCGCCCGATCGCGATTCTTTTGAAGGCCGAGGGGCAGTTGCTTGAGGATTGCATTCTGTACGGGCGTATCATTCTCTCCGCGCTTCCGTTTTTTGTTTTGCAATATGAATTCCAGTGCCTTTTCTCCACGGCGGAGAAGCCGAAGCTCGGGCTTTTGGTGACGGTCATTGCGGGTTGCACAAATATGCTTCTCGACGCGCTTTTTGTCGCTGTTTTTAACTTCGGCGTTGTGGGCGCCGCCGTCGCGACGGCGATGAGCCAGTTTGTCGGCGGATTCATTCCGATTTTGTATTTTGCCAAAAAGCGCGGCGAAAGCAAGCTTTATCTTTGCCGCTTTCGCTTTGACGGAAAGGCACTGTTAAAAGCCTGTTCCAACGGTGCTTCGGAATTTATGAGCAATGTTTCGTTCTCGCTGGTCGGCATGCTGTATAACCTCCAGCTCATCCGCTTTGCCGGAGAAAACGGCATTGCCGCATACGGCGTTCTGATGTACGTCAGCATGATCTTTCAGGCAATCTTCATCGGGTATGCGGTCGGAGTGTCACCGATCGTGGGCTATCATTACGGCGCGCAGAATCATGCGGAGCTGAAAGGAATCCTGAAAAAAAGTCTGATCCTTACGGGAATCGCTTCGGTTTTGATGTTCGCCGCGGGCGAGGGATTGGCAAGACCGCTGTCCAAGCTTTTTGTCGGCTATGACGAGACCCTTCTTTCCATCACGCTCGAAGCGTTTTTCATCTATTCGTTTTCGTTCCTGCTCTGCGGTATTCCGATCTTCGGTTCCTCCTTTTTCACGGCGCTGAACGACGGACTGACGTCGGCACTGATCTCGTTTTTGCGAACGCTTGTGTTCCAGGTCGCGTTCGTCTTAATCATGCCCGAGATCTGGCAGCTTACGGGGATCTGGCTTTCCATCGTGTTTGCCGAGGTCGCCGCCGTCGTCGTTACGGTCTGCTTTCTCATTGGGAAACGGAAAAAATACGGTTATTGATTGCCGCAGAATATAAAAAAAGGCGCTCCGCCGAAAAGCGGAGCGCTTTTTGTCTGTTGCCGTGATTTATATGTCGAGTCTTTCGGCGAGCAGTACAAATTGTTCGGTCGAAAGTTCCTCGCCGCGCACGTTCGGTTTTCCGAAAAGCTCGGTGATGAGTGCGGCGAGTGCTTCTTTGGTCGAAAATCCTTCCGCATTCAGCTGCAAAAGTGTGTTTACCAGCGTTTTGCGGCGCATGGAGAAGGCGGCGCGAATGACCTTGGCGGCGCTTTTTATCTGCTTTGGCGTATAACGGGCGGGATGATACAGCGCGATCTTCACAACGGCGGAGTCGACCTTCGGCTTCGGGTTGAAATTGCCCGCCGAGACGTCGAAAAGCTTGGTTGCCTTGCCGTACAGCCCGATCGCCGCTGTGACGGCGCCGTAGTTTTCGCTCCCCGCCGCCGCGCAAAGGCGGCGCGCCACTTCCTTTTGTACCATGACCGTGATAAAATCGAATTCGCCGTATTCCTCCAACAGCTTCATCAGGATCGGCGTTGTGATATAATACGGCAGATTGGCGCAGACCGACACGGGAAGCGCTTTTTCGCCGACGGTGCGGTATTGTGCCAATAGCGGCGCAAGCTCAAGCTCCATAATGTCACGGTTGATCACCGTGACGTTGGGAAAATCGCGAAGCGTTTCCGAAAGGATCGGAATCAATTCCTCGTCGATCTCCACGGCAAGCACGCGCGAAAAGCGCTTGGCAAGCTCTTTTGTCAGAATGCCCGCGCCCGGGCCGATCTCCAGAATTAGACTTTCGGCTTTTCCCGCTTCGGTGTCGAGGTCGGTACATCCCTGCGCAATGCGGGCGGGAATGCGCACATCGGTCAGAAAATTCTGACCGTAGGCTTTTTTCATTTTAAAGTTTTTGTTTTCGTTTGACGGGCGTTCCGGCGAGCGCATGCTGTTCTCCTATCGATTCGTTTTTTGTTGTTTCGGACGCGATTTTTTGTTTTTACTTTACAAGATCGATAAAATCGCGGTCGGTGATGTTCAGCTTTTCGAGAATGACGGCGGCAAGCTCGATAGCGTCCAGCTCTTCAAGTCCGTGCGCGTCCGAGCCGAGCGAGAAGCGGCATCCGCGCGCCTTGGCAATCGACAGAACACGCATGTATCCGTCATTTGCCACCTGCTCGGGCGTGCATTTTGCGCCGAAATAGTGCGCGGGATTGATCTCGGTGCCGATTCCGGCATCCTTTGCGGCGTCAAAGCATTCGGCAAACTGCTCGTCGCTTATCGCGTCGAAAATGCGGTTTTTGTACTCGATGCTTTTGCAAACGGGCAGGAAAGGATGGGCGATCGAGGTGATCAGACCGTGCAGAGGATGTGCGCAAAGAGCGAGAAAACTGCGCACCAGGTAATCGGCATGCAGCGGAATGTTGTTGTCCAGCTCCCGCGGCATAACAAAATCGAGCATGTGCGTGTGCGAATGCGATACGAGCAGAAAATCGAGCTGTTCGGCAACCTCGCGTGAGATTCCGAGAAGCTCCGCACCGCAAAATTCGCTCTCCGCACCGAACAGAACCTTTACTTTGTCAGTATGATACGAAATTTCTTTTTTGATCTCGCAAATATGCGCAAAATCCTGTGTCTCGTAGAATTCGCTTTTCGCGGGAAGGGGAATGCTGCTGTCCCACATGTGATCGGAAAAACCGAGAACCGAAATGCCGCGCTCCTCGGCGTTTCGAATATATGTATCGGGGATTCCCGGTGCCGAGCAGCACAGTGAAAGATGGGTGTGCGTGTGAATATCGTGCGTAAGATAGCGGCGGAAGCTCTTTTCGTTCGGAATCTTTTCCATAGGTCGATCTCCTTTGAACCAAAATTTAAAATGTTCCGTTTCATCCAAGGGGGTTATTATTTTTGGGTTTTCCCGCGATAAAAACGGGGGAGACAAAGCTCCCCCGTAAAAGACATTTTGATTTTACTGTGCGTCCGAACTCGTGTCGGCATCGGTTGCGGCATTGTTGTTTGCCTTCGTCGAAGAGCCGGTCTCGCTGGTCTTAAACTTTTTGTAATTCTTGAGAACCGCTTTGTTGAAGATCGGTGCGCCGAGATAATTGTACGAGACTTTGGAAAGTCCGCTTACCGTCAGCGTGTCGTTCGAACCGAAGAAGAGGGGAGCGCAGGGCGCTTTATCGGCAAGCATGCTTTCCGCCTGCGTATAGATCGAAAAGCGCTCGTCGGCGTTTTTCGCGCCGAGAATGCCGGTGCAGGAGGTAAGCTCGCCGTCCTCGGCATAGGTGTATTCGCCCTTTATAAGCGCGTTGTATTCGTCGTCGTCAAAGCCCGTGACATGCGGCGATACGGGTTCCGCATCGTCGTCAACGGGAACGACACTGCCGGAGAATTCGTTCGCAAACGGGACGAGGAAACCGTAAGCATCCTCGGACAGAGCGCAGTAATCAAAGCCGATAACATCGAAATCGCCCGTTGCCAGTGCCTTTTCAAATTCGGAAATTTCACTTTTCTTGGAGGATTTTACGCTTAGGTTGCTGTTGATCTTGACGGTGAAGCCAAGTTCACCCCAAACACCGCGCACATATTCGGCAACGTCCTTTTCAAAATCGCGGTCGCCGCGGATCGTGATGGTGAGATTGCCCTTCTTTACGCCCGCTTCGTTCAGAAGCGCTCTTGCCTCGTCAAGCTGTGCCGAGGTGTTGAGAACGTTTGCCGCCTTGGAACGGTAATCGGTTTTACCCTTTGCGTCCGCCTTGACCCCGGTCGGAACAAAGCCGGTCGCCGCCGTTACACCGCCGCCCACGATTGAGACGATCTCGTTGCGATCGAGCGCGATCGAAAGAGCCTTGCGCACTCTCGGATCGGAGAGGACCTTGTTGTTCGCGTTGAAGTAATATGTATAAGTCGAGCTGTTGGCATGGCTCTTGATGTTTTTCTCTGCGGCGGTGTAGCCGTCCTTCGAAAACTTTCCGAAGTAGAAGATCTTGGTCGAATCGCCCGCGTCCTTCTTGGCAAGCTGCGTGTCCGCATCCTCGGTAAAATTCAGAATGATGCGGTACGGCGTTACATACTTCGTATATTTGTCGTTCACGCCGAGGTTGCGGTAATACGACGAACGCTCAAGAACGATGGCGTCCTTCGTCCACTGCTTGACCTGGAACGGACCGTTGGTCACGATACTGTTGACGGTGTCGTCGCCGTCGCGCTGTTTTTTCAGCTCAAAGGGCTGTGCCCAGTCCTCGCCGTAGGAATAAACGACGTCCTCGCGCAGAGGCGTGAAAACGGGGTTGGCAAGACAGCGCAGGAAATATTCGACATCGGTAAATTCCTTTTCGAATACAATCTCGACTGTGCTCGAGTTGACCGCCGAGAAGCCAACGTCGTCGATCGTCATCAGTCCCGCTTTTGCCTTGGCGGCATTTTCGATCGGGAACAGAAGCGCTGCGGCGGGATTGCTGTTCGAGGGGGAGAGAAGACGCTTGAAGGTGTAGACCACGTCGTCCGAATCCACGGCGACGCCGTCCGACCAGGAGGTCGAAGCAAGCTTGATGACAAGCTTCAATTTGTCGTCGCGCTCGTCGACTTCGTATTTCCATTCCTTTGCAAGAGCGCCCGAGAGCTTGCCGCTCTCGTTGATCGAGAAGAGGCTTTCGTAAATCAGACTGTAATACTTGCCCATCTCGGAATCGTATGCAATTCTGCCGGGGTCGAGGTCATACGGGAAAGAACCGATATACGCGTTGATTTCCGCACCCTTATCCACAATTTCGTTGCCGTCCGCGTCGTACTTCTTTTTGCTGCATCCCGCGAGAGAGCCGAGGGACAAAGCGGCAGTCAGAAGTAAGCAAAGACCCGCTTTTACCGATACTTTTTTCATGTATGTTCCTCCTAATGATTGGAAAATGCTGTCCTGTTCCGCCTTTTCCGCCCGCGGCGAAAAAGAGCCTTTCCGAGCGGACAAAGCCGCACGGGTACACTTTGAGACAACTACACAACGTAAGTATTATACCATTCTTTTTCAAAATCTGCAAGAAGATTCCGACAGATTTTTCAGAATTTGTCATTTGCACAATTTCCGCGCCGTGCGTTGTGCATTTTGCACAATGCGCAAAATCAAAAAGCCCGTCGGAGACGGGCTTTTTGGTTTTATACGATCGATTTATATACGGTCAAAACAGTCTTTTTATGCCCCGAAGATCGCGTTTGCTTCTTTTTCGAGCGAAGTGACGATGGCGTCGGCACCTTCAAGAGTGGGCGCGCAGGCGTTGAGATAGGCTTTGATCTTCGGCTCGGTTCCCGACGGGCGGATAATGAGACTGCAATCGTTTTCGAGCGTCATCGCAAAGACGTCGGCGGCGGGAAGATCGATGGGGGTGACGTTTCCGCTCGCAATATCGCGGCAGGTCTTGTGAAGATAGTCGGAAACGGCGGTGACCTTCATGCCCGCAAGGGTGTCGGGGGTCTTTTCGCGGAGCGTTTTCATGATGTTCTTCATGGTCTCCATGCCCGCCGCGCCGTCGAAGGCGGCGCTGATCGTCTTGTGACGGAACACACCGAATTCCTTGTAGATATCCTGCATAAAGTCAAGCAGGGTCTTTCCCTGCGATTTGCAGTAGATGGCGGTCTCGCAGATCATTTCGGCGGCAAAAACAGCGTCCTTGTCGCGCACATACGAGCCGGAAAGATAGCCGTAGCTCTCCTCAAAGCCGAGCTGGAAGCGGTCTTCTTCGCCCTTTTCCTCCAAAAGCTTGATCTGCTCGCCGATGTACTTAAAGCCCGTTAAAACGCGGATCATGCGACAGCCGAATTTTTCGGCGACCTTGGCGGCAAGATACGAGCTTACGATGCTTTCGACCGCAACGGGGTTCTTTTCGAGCGTGCCGAGTTCGGTCTTGCGCGAAAGAATATAATAAAGAAGCATACAGCCGACTTCGTTGCCGGTCATCAGACGGTAAACGCCGTCCTTATCACGCACGGCGATTCCGGCGCGGTCGGCGTCGGGGTCGGTGGCGAGAATCAGATCATACGGCTTCTTTTCCGCCATTTTTATGCCAAGCTCAAAGGCTTTGGGAAATTCGGGATTCGGGAAAGGCGTCGTCGGAAAATTGCCGTCGGGCTTTTCCTGCTCGGGAACAACATCGACAGCAACACCCATGCGCGAAAGAACCGTGCGCACCGGAACGTTGCCCGTGCCGTTGAGCGGCGTATACAGAACAGAAAGCGAGCATTTTTCAAAGATCGAAGGATCGATCCGACGGGCAAGCACGGCGGCATAATACGCCTCGAGCATGGCGTCGTCGGTAAAAAGAATCCTGCCGCTCTTTACGCCTTCGTCAAAGTCGATCTTTTTCGTGCCGAAATAATCGACCTTTTCGACGAATGCGGTGGTCTCGTCGGCGTAAAGATCGGTCATCTGACAGCCGTCGGGACCGTAGCATTTGTAGCCGTTGTATTTGGCGGGGTTGTGGCTTGCCGTGATCATAATGCCGGCATCACAGCCGTAATAGCGCACCATGAACGAAAGGACCGGCGTCGGCTCCAGAACGGGGGTGATATAAACGGTCACGCCGTTTGCGGCAAGGACGCTTGCGGCATGGCGGGCGAAAAGCTCGGAATTGATGCGGGGGTCGTACGATACGGCGACTTTGCCGCTCTTGCCTTTAGAGGCGATACAGTCGGCAAGCCCCTGCGTTACGCGCCCCACGGTGTAGATGTTCATGCGGTTGGTTCCCGCGCCGATCACACCGCGCAGTCCCGCCGTTCCGAATTGAAGTTCGGTGTAAAAACGATCGTAGATCTCGTCGGGATCGTGCTCGATCTTTTTCAGCTCTTCGATCAGCGCGGGATCTCCTTTCGCTTTCTCAAGCCATAATGCATACGCTTCGCGGACATTTTTATTCAAATCATTCGACATGATGATACGTTCATCCTCTTTCACTGAAATATGTACGCTGTTATTGTATCAATTTTTGCCCGTTTTGTCAAGGCTCATACGTTTTTTGAAAAAAGTCGATAAAAAATCGTAAAAAGACCGAAAAACGTAATGCCTTGAAAGATAAATTGAATTTTTTTCAAAAAACTCTTGACAAACCCCCGCGCGAATGCTATAATATTTGCCGTTGGGTAATCTGGGTGTGGCTCAGGTGGTAGAGCGCTACCTTGGGGTGGTAGAGGCCGTGGGTTCAAGTCCCGCCACTCAGACCATATCGAGTATTCATAAGGGATTTGATTTTATGAATACTCGATTTTTTTATTCTGATACGGTTTGATGTTGGGAGCAGGTTTTCGCCTGCTCCTTTTTGCTATGCCGTTTTCGGTTCGGTTAAATACTTGGTAGCGACACCTTTTCGGGTATCTGCGACGATATTCGGTCTTTGAGATACCTCGGGTATTTCCACATATCCGACAAAGCGATAGTAGATTACGATTCTCTGTGTTCTGCTTTTGCCGGTGCCTTCTGTTTCAAACACATCAATGTGGTCAATCAGTTCACGGAGCAACGGTGCGGTCAGTCTGTCCATTCGCATAAACCTGCGGATTGCCGAAGTGAAATTCTCGCGTTCCTGTTCTCGCTGTCCGCATTCGGAAAGCTTTTGACGAAGCGTTTTAATTTTTGCTTTCAGCTCCAGCCTTTCCGTTTCATACTTGTGGGACAGTTGCATAAACCATTCGTCGCTTACCTTGCCGGTAGCGTTGTCCTCATATAGCTTTTCATAAAGTTTTGCCACGGTATCGTTTCGCATAATTGCTTTTTGAAGTTCATCTTCATCGTGCCTCTTTTCTTTCATCAGTTCCTTGTCGGTCTTTTGGGCGAGAAGCTCGGCAAAGGCTTCCTCATCCGCAGCCAAAAACTCTGCCATTCTGCGCAGCTCCAGCATCACTACCTGTTCGACCGCGTCTGCCCTGACATAATGCCGATCGGGACACTCACCGCGATAATCCACCTTGTTGTTTGCACATACAAAATAATGAATGTTCTTATTGATTGTGTTCGTATGGTGACGGAGCTTACCGTGGCAGTCACCGCAGAACAGCAAATCGCAGAATATGCTTTTCTCGCCGTTTTGAGGTTTTGGCGCGCGGCGTTTGGTTTTGGCTATGAGCGTCTGTACCTTTTCGAAATCACCCCGTGCAATAATCGGCTCATGAACATCCTTGAATATTGCCCAATTCTCAGGATCGTTAGGAAGTCTTGTTTTGTTCTTAAAAGACTTTGAGCAGGTTTTGAAGTTGATTACATCACCGCAGTATTCCTGCTGAGACAAAATCTTTTGAATTGTTGTCTTGCACCATTTGTATGGATTAGGTTGTGTTTTCTTTCCGCCTCTCGGCAAACCTTTGCTTTGCCAATACGCCATAGGAACAAGTATTTGTTTCTCCTGCAATATTCGCGCGATAGTTTCGTTGCCCTTACCCTCAAGACACATTTTGAAAATGCTTTTTACCACATCTGCCGCATCCGGATCGATAACCCACTTCTTTTTGTTCTCAGCGGATTTCATATATCCGTATGGCGGTTGGGATAACGGTTCTCCCATTGAACCGCGCAAGCGATGCGATGAACGAATTTTCTTGGATATATCCCGTGCGTACATTTCGTTTAAGATGTTTTTGAAAGGTGCAATTTCGCTTTCGCCCTCCTCGCTGTCTATGCCGTCATTAACGGCAATAAAGCGAATATTATGATCAGGGAAATATACATCGGTGTAATTTCCTACCGAAACATAATCTCGTCCGAGTCGGGATAAGTCTTTTACCATTACGGCATAGATATATCCCATTTCGATATCGGAGAGCATCTGCTGAAATCCCGGTCGGTTGAAGTTGGTTCCCGTATATCCGTCATCAACATAGAACTTGGTATCGGTCAGTCCCTTTTCTTTTGCTTTTTGCAAGAGCAGATTCTTTTGATTCACGATGGAATTGCTTTCACCGTCCATTCCGTCGTCACGGGACAACCGGCAATAAAGCGCCGTTATCCCGATTTTGTCTTTTTTAGTTTTTGGCTGCATTGTTTTCCTCCTTTCCGGCAGCCGTACAATCATATTCAGTGTCTATTATATTATCTGCATCGACAGACGGCAAATCTGCGAAATCGCTTGTGAGATAATTCCCGATACGGTTATTCAACAAGGTGTTTTCTCTTGGCTTTTTGTAATCAGGCTTTTGAAATCTCGACTCAACTACATATCTCACTCCGTTAATGACGTACTCTCGAGGGGTACTGCCGAATCCAACAATAAACTTATCCATAAGCACACTCCTTATCTTGCGTCGCGGTTATGCTGACGTTCGTAGTCCTGTTTTACGAGCTTGAGGAGATATGCCTGCATTTCAGCGGGTGTCATAGATTTCGGCACATACTTGCGTATATCGTCTATTGGAATTTTGAGCTTTTCTACTTGATTCGGTTTTATCTCGTTCATAATTTCCGTTACGGCATCATAGTCAAGATTGCCTTCCTCAAATGCTTTTCGCATACGGCGAGCCTGTGCGTGTGACGGAAAAGTTTCGGTTTCATCAATATTGTCAACAATATCTCTCTGTGCATCTTCATCAAGGAATGATAGTTCATATGCCGGGAGCATTTTCATCTTGCCTTTGTCCACATACTCCTGAAGTTCGGGAACAAGGTGGGTTAGGCGAATAAGTCTTTGAACGGTTTTATAGCTGTTGCCGGCTTCATTACCTATTTTTGCCGTAGTTCGATTGTCCTCGGACTTCGGGACATTCTGTCCCAAAGATTTGCCTTGATGAGATAATGCGTCTGCTTTCATACGGTAAGAACGAGCCTTTTCCATAAGCGTTAGATTCTCACGCTGACAATTGGAATCTACCATCATAACCGTGGCCTCATCATGGTCGATAAAATGAACAACCGCGGGGACTTCTTTCATTTCAAGAAGCTCAGCGGCGTGTACTCGGCGGTGACCGGATATGATTTCATATTCTTCAGTGTTGTTCTCAATCGGTCGGACGATAACGCGATTGAGCAGCCCGTATTCTTTGATACTCGCTACAAGCTCGGTCATGGAGCTATCGTCAAGCACCTTAAACGGGTGATTCTCGAACGGGAGAAGCTTTTCGAGTTTAATGTTCATTAGCTTCGGTTTGGGTTGCTTTACTACCTTTTCGGCAGACATTTTGGTTTCGTTTTTCATTCAACATAATCCTTTCGTAATTCATTTTTCTTTTTGTCTGCCGTTTCCTTTGTAAAAAAGAGTGTATAGAAAAATATGCTTGAAACGGCAGTTTGGTTTGCTTGTGTCATAATTACTGCCTTTCAATACTGTTATTTTCGGTTTTCGCCGTAGTGCGCTTCTGCAAATAATCCTTTGAAAGTGATTTCGCAATCGTAATTGTTTATTTCTTTTGATAGTTTGTAATATTTCGTTTTTATCGCTTCTGATAAAATACTGCCACAGAGCCAAATATGGGCCACATTAGTTTCCAGTCTCAACATTAATCTTGTGATTTTGAAAAAGATTTCGGGCGGCTTTTCGTAGACAATCATACCGTTTAGAAGCCAATACAAAACTGTTTTCTCAGGGGCACGGCATAACTCACTGAGCTTTAAGAAATTCTCTTTTTCGCTTTTTGTCATCCGAACGGGGACATAATGCTTTCCGTTTCTCAAGTGTTCACCTCCTTCGACCTTTCAATTTCGATATCCAGCTTTTCGGTCAGCACGTCAGACAATTCTTTCGCTGTTTTGACCGCGTCTTTACAGAGATGACTAAACCGTTGCTCATCCAATGTACCGATTTGATTTAGAACAATTAAGTGGTGGTTTATTTCATCACTGATACATTTAAGTCTGTTGTAATAGCCCTCATAATCAATGTTCGGCGTGTGAACAAGCTTGCAGTTGGCGATAAGATAGCGAATATACTCGGAGCGATTCATACCGAGCTTTTCGGCTTTACGGTCGATTTGTTTCAGTTCCTTATCCGTCAGCCAAAACTTAATTCTTTCAGTTCTTTTTTCTATAGTGAACAACTTCCTTTCATAATTAGATTTTTTCTTCGGGGGGGTTTTAGGGGGGCGTATAGCAACCCCTAACAAGTGTGTTTGCGGTGTGTGCACCCAAACGCGATGCTTGCTAATGCAATGCCATTTGCAAGCAAATAGAATTTGGTGCACCCAAATTCAGTGCTTGCTAAACCTGTGCCATCCGCAGATGTCGTTTTAATACAATCAGTTTTAATCACCTCTTTTCTGAATTTTTGCATAATTAAAGACCGACTTTTCAGCCGATCCTAATTACTATACGGCAGCAAAGCATCAAGGTGATGCTTTGGCAAATATTATCGGAAGCGGCTTCCGATATTCACCGTTCTTACCAACTGCCTGTCTTACGCACACGAATCAAATATGCTTTAATTTCTTTAACAGTATACCCCATCCGGTACAGCTTCGCAGCTATTGTTGCCGCTTCAATGACGCTGTCTTCACTGTAACCGTCCTGCACCAGCATTCTGCCGAGCTGTTCAATAATTTCACCTTTTTGATAGCAGGCCGGTCTTGAATTATCTATCCTGAAAATTTTTTCAAGATACGGAATATCGCTGTTATCCTCTAAAAGTCCAAACACGGCGCCACGGTAATATTCTGAAATATGCGCTCTGTGCGTACGGTCAATATCCGATTCACATATGGCTTTCATGTCCTCCCTATGATCTCTTTGGTATACTGTCGGTCTTCCTCGGCGTTTTTTATTTTCGGAAGCGGTTTCCGAAATTCCGATTTCCTCTTTTTTCAAAATGTTTTCCTCCTTGATTTTTTTAATTTCGTTTTTTGCTTTCCATATACAGTACAGGGTCAAAATTCAAAAATGTTCCTGCGTCCGTAAAAAAATTTTCGGATTTTTCAAAAATATTTTTTGCGCATAAAAAACGGCGGTGCCCCTTATTTGGTGGAACACCGCCGTAAATTATTACTTATTCAGTTTTCAAACCCCAAAAAATCTTTGAAATTCTTATTCATTATTTTCATTCGTTTGCTGACTGCACTGTGGGTTTTGTAGCCGAGCCGTTTTGCAATTTCTTTTTGAGTAATCCCTTTTTCCGAAAGATAATATATCTCTTTGTCGGTGCTGTTCAGTGTTTTGGCGAACTCATCACGCAGGAATATATACCGCCGTTCTTCCTCGGGGTCATTTGAAAAAAACATTTTTGCGCCTTCAATATCGGTTGTTTCGTCCTCCGATAACTCGCTGAAAAGGAGCGGCGCGCCGAGCTTGGTTTTGCAATGAGTCCACTTGTTGTAAAAGTTTATTTTGTCCTGATTCAACCGTTCTGTAAAATCTTCGTGTTGAGGGATTTTTTTAGAAACACCGAAAATTGCTGGAACCTGCTGACCCTGCATAACCGTTTCAATCAGCGTTTCGTCAATTACTCCGGCAACCTTTTCAACTACCGTATGTATTTCTTCGTCGGTAAGATCGTCAGCCTCTTTGCCTACGGACTTCGCATAGCAGTCAATCCCGAGCATAACCGGCTCGCCGTACATTTCAAAAAATCTGTCAATATATTCGTTCAGCTTGTCCGGATCCGTGTAGATTTCAGAAATCTGCTCGGAAAAATATTCCGCGTCGGCATTCTCCAAAAGGTTTACCGGATAGTCTTTTGAAAAGTTTTTCATTTTCCGATTAACACCGAGCGGACGCAAATTTCCGAGCCAGTATTCCCCGAAAATCTTTTTGGTGCGAACAAAAATTTCAGCCTGTTCGCCTTTTAAATTACATTCGCGGTTCAGCGTTATATTTGCCGTAAAATCGTTGTTTTGAAAGAATGATTGCAGTTCCGACAACTGTTCCGGTGTGAATTTGATTTTATTTGCCATAGACCTGCCTCCTCGGATTTATGCTTTTATTTTAGCATAGCAACTGTCCGAAATACAGTACATTTTCTTGCACCGTTCTCTTGAACACCGACTTTAAGTTGCTCATGTTCTCCACATCAAGCAAAGATAGAAACCTTCGTAATTTTCTCTGTTTTTGTCAGTCTTACTTTATGATGGAGCTCATTTTCTACTGACGAGTGTTCAATTTCAACTTACAAGTTGCAATCGTTTTATAGCCCTTGGACAACATCCATATCCAGTTGCTTTTTTCTTTCTTTCCAGTCGGGCATTTGTACAGTCAGAAAATCATAAAAATCCTTGCTGTGATTTGGATATAGAAGATGAGTTAATTCATGAAGTATTACATACTGAATACACCGAATATCAGCTTTTAAAAGATATTCATTAAGTGTTATTTTGCATTTATTAGGAGTACAGCTACCCCAAAGAGTTTTCATCTTTTTTATGCAAAGTATCGGTCGGTCAATGCCGTATTTTTTGAATACTCTGTCAAAACACAGATCGGTTTCTTTCTGAAACAATGTTCGTGCTGTTTCTCTCCACCACATTGTAAATGTTCTTTGTAGCATATCCTCATCATCGGTTTTTCTGAGGTAAACAACCACCTTTTTTTCATCAACTTCAACATGGTTTTGCAAAGATGCCTCTTTTAAAATACGCATATCTTTTCCCAGAAACTGTGTTGAAGAACCATTGCGAATGTCCGACAGATTATTATATCCACTTGACTTTTTGTATTTTGTGATCTGATCATCTATCCATTTAGTCCTTTGATTAAGGAAGTTATCTATCCAATCGGTTGGAACTTGTTCCGGTACCGATAAAAATACAGTTAGCGAACGGAAAACTTTCAGATGCACATTTTTGATTCTTTTGCGATAAATCTCAACTTTGACCGAACCGTTTATCGGGCTTAAGTATAATTCTTTTTCTTTCATTAGTATCTTGCAACCGCAACTTTCATAATTTCATCAATGATAATATCTAACATTTCAATATTTGAATTGTCAATTTTTACGCTGATTTCATCAAACATATCGAAAAGACAATCATCAAGCGCACGGTGTATTTGCTTATGCACCACTTCATTGTGCTTCCAATCACGTTTTGCATTGTCTGCAACAGCTTTCGTAATTCTTTTTGAATAATCAGCAATTGTGTTTTCAATACTGTCGGTGATATTGATTTTGGATTTTGAGCGAACAGTAGTAACCACCGCACCATAGAATGCCTTAGCATCGCTATCATTTGCAATAGAAACCGGGTAGTCTTTTGTCATTCGCCCATTACGGAAATCATCGGCCATTGCTTCCATTGTTGTGAAATACTTATCGGCATCTCTTGTCTTATCGTATTCTGCAAGCGTGGTTTTAATTTTGGTAGAGAACTCCTCGAACAAGAGAGGGTCATCGTAGCGAACCTGTTTTAATTCAGCTTCAATACGGGTTTTAATTTTATCCGCTTTAACATTGCTCGGTTCATCCCTGCTTAAAAGATTTTTCATTGCTTTTTCATCAGTGATGGAAACCGGCTTGATAATTTGATGAACTTCTGTTGCATTAACAAATGTATCAAGAAGATTTTTGATGCCAGCTTCATATTTGGAAAGGTCGATTTCGTTATCAAATCTTTCTATGACACTCTGGCGAAGTTTATCAAAAAATCTGTAATCGCTACGATATTTTTCCAGTTTATCAAATCCGATTTCGACAAAAATATCTCTGTTTGTTAAAGCAAGATTCAAATGGTTTGCATAGGTTTTTAGTTTCTCATAGAATTCGTTCCGCTTTGCATCATCTTTGAGACTCATTTGCCATGTGTCCGATGTTGCATTTTTGTCAATATCGGCAAACATATTCCACAGTTCTTCATGTGATGCTTCAAGTTTATTTTTTTCATCAATCGGTCCGAGAATAGAACCTTCAATATCTTCTTGGTCGTAAGAATTCATAGAAGATTCCGCATCATCATAAAGGTCTACTGCCGTTCTTAATTTTTTAAAAATGCCCCAATAGTCAACAATAAGTCCGAAGTCTTTGCCTTTATAAACACGGTTTACACGGGCGATAGCCTGCAAAAGATTATGCTCCTGTAATGTCTTATCAACATATAATACCCCGGCAACGGGAGCGTCAAAACCGGTGAGCAACATATCTTTTACAATAAGCATATTGATTTCGCCTTCGGGATTCTTAAAATCCTCACAAACGGAATCGCAATATTTTTCATCATTATCCCCAAACAGCGGTTTGACATGTTTGTCATGGTAGTCTTTGATTTTCTTAATTGATGCCGAAGTCACATCATCATCGTTGCCTTCTCGTTTGTCACCAAAAGTAATAACAACACGGGGATTTGCTTTCTTGCCGGGCAAGGACGAAATGATATTATACATATCAACGGCAGTAGCACGAGACGAGCAAACAACCATTGCCTTAAGACCTTTCGGCAAGCAATAGTTGACAAAGTGGTCATAAATATCAAAGGCAATCAAGTTAATACGGCTGCTTGCCTCAGCAAGTTTTGACCATTTGCTATACTTCGCTTTAAGCTCTTGCTTTTTGTCATCAGGCAGGTTTTCGGTAAGACTATCGAAAAAGGCATCAATCGTATTTGAAGGATCGTTTTGCTTTACTTTTCTGCCTTCATATACAAGGGGAACGGTAATCTTATCCTCAATAGAACGTTTCATCGTATAATTGTGGATTGGATCACCGAACTTTTTATATGTGTTCTTCTTGGATTTTGAAATGAGAGGTGTTCCGGTAAATGCAATCAATGTGGCGTTGGGTAAAACCTCACGCATATAGTTATACATAGCACTGTACTGAGAACGGTGTGCTTCATCAATTAAAACATAGAACTTTTCGCTGTCCACCTCAAGATAGTGGTTCTTACATACGGTTTCAAATTTATTGATAAGGGTGGTAATAACAAGATTACCTTTATCTTTCAAGAGCGTTTTGAGACCTTTGCCCGTTGCAGCGCGTACAGGTGTCATTTGGGAATTGGCAAAGTTATCCCGTATTTGCTTATCCAAGTTTACACGGTCTGTTACAATAACAAAGCGGGGGTGTTCTTTTGCTTTTAATGACTGAATTTTTTTGACAAGCATGACCATGGTAAGCGATTTACCACTGCCTTGTGTATGCCAAATAACGCCGCCGGTCGTTCCTTTGTTATCTTCGCCGTTGATGCGTTTGACGGCATTTTCAACGGCAAAGAACTGTTGATGACGGCATATTTTTTTTATGTTGCTATCGTATAAAATGTAATCATGAATAAGCGTTAATAGTCTTTTCTTATCGAGCAATGATGCGGTAATTCTGTCTTGTTCCAAAATCTGACCGTCGGGAGAACAGTTTTGGCAGATTTGTTTTTGCCAATCTACATCATCCTCACGCCACTCAACGAAATAATCGGCGGTTGTTCCGCAAGTTCCGTAAACAACTTTATTAGGATTCATAGCCATGACAAGCTGTGTGAACTTAAATAAATGAGGAATATACTCGGGCCCCATGTTGCGAACATTTTGGAGTACCCCTTCTTTTACATCCACACTCGACTTCTTGCACTCGATAACGGCAAGAGGAATACCGTTAACCATAATAACAACATCAGGGCGAGCATACTGTCCATTAGGTCTTTCAACACTGAATTCTTCCGTCACCTGCCAGATGTTGTTTGCCGGATGTTCAAAGTCTATGTATGATAAATCAAAGGACTGCCGAACCGGGACATCCTGATCTATAACTACATTTTCTTCAAGACTGATGCCGAGCGTCAGAAGATTATAAATTTCTTTGCTTGCCATGGAAAGCCCCTGCAAAAGAGAAGCGTCCAAAGCGTTCACGGCACGCTGAACAGACTCACCGGAAAAGTTGAGTTCATAGTTTTTATATTTAAAAGATTGCGTATTCAAAAAGCGAATAAGCTCATCCGTGAAAATCACCTTGGATAAGCTTCCTCTTTTTTGTTCCGCCTCACTACGTGATACATATTGATAACCCATTTTCTGCAAGAAGGCAATAAGCCTGTCTTGGCATTCGGGACGTTCGTTAAAAATATAATGGTTCGGCATTTCGGTTCCTCTCGTTAATTCTTTTTACTTTCAAGCATCATTTGCACTTTCTTGGCTGACTCAATGAAATCTTTTTCGACCTGCGACAACTCATCGATATTTTGCTTTTTATATTTGGAATATTCCTCGCCGGCTTTTGCCAAAGCCATTTCATGAGAAATCGTTCCGGCATTTTGCAACACTTCGCTGTCGCTCATCTGAAGGAAATCATCAAGTTTATTGACCCATTCGCGCATGGTCATAGTTTTGCGACGAAGTGCCTGTAATTCCGCAAAGTCGAGATATGCCGATGTAATAGCATTCAACTCTTTGAGTTCGCTTTCGGATAGATAATTCTTTGCATTTGCAATATCCGTTTTTTGCGGTTTATTCCCTTTGAAACTTGTGAGTCCCATAAATGGCTTTGTGCAATCGGCACGAAGATAAACAAGCTCCGGTGCGGTGTGACCGGTAACAGCATAATGCATTTTATTTTGAACGGTTTTGAAAAACAAAATACTTGTCTCGGCTTTCTTATCGTAATCGATACTTGTAGCATAAATATCGAGAATCTGACGGTAAAACACTCTTTCGCTTGAACGAATGTCACGAATCCTGTCTAAAAGTTCTTTGAAGTAATCTCCGCCGCCGGATGATTTCAGTAAATCATCGTTCATGGCAAAGCCTTTGATAAGATACTCTTTCAAAACACTGTTTGCCCAAATGCGAAACTGCGTACCACGCAAGGATTTCACACGGTAACCGACTGAGATAATAACATCAAGATTATAGTAATGCGTGTTATAAGGCTTACCGTCTGCGGCAGTTGTCAAGAAATCCTTGACAACTGAAGTTTCGTTCAATTCGCCTTCCTTGAAGCAGTTATTTATATGATAACTGATGTTTTGCTTTGTCGTTTGAAAAAGTTCAGCCATTTGTGCCTGATTTAACCAAACAGTTTCATCTTCAAAAGTAACATCAATTTTTGTCAAACCGTCTTCGGTTTGGTACATGATAATTTGGTTGTTATCGTTCATACTTCAACCCTCACAATTCCGTTCAAAAGATATTGCTGTATAGCTTTGCGTTGCTGAATTAGTAATTGGTATTTTTCTTTTTGCTTGTTAATGTTATTTTCGAGTGAAGAAAAATAATTTGATAACTTTACTTGGACATTCATTGGTGGAACATGTACTTCAATTTTGAGAAAATCATCGGGATTTATTTTATATTGACCATAAAACGCACCTTGACGATAATTAATAATTCTATTCATATTTCTCGGTAATTGAATAATCTCATTTATGATATTTGGAATTGCTTTTTCATTTATTCCAAACACTTCATAAACAACAGAAATCACAGCAGTTCCGTATTTATTTAATCCTATTGAGCCAACATCAAGGTTATTTGAACTGTAGATAAAATCGTTCAAATATGTTATTTTATATTTTTTATTATCATCTTTTACTAATTGACTACGATCATATCGTTCGCCCTTTTCAGAAATACCTTCATAAGCAATAAATGCCATTAAAGGTGCTTTCGTTGAGGGAATTTGAGTTTCATTTCTCTTGAACAAAAAACAACTTAAAGGATGTTTTTCCCAATACTTTGACCCCGATGTAAGAACTTGTTTAATATAACCATCTTTTTGATTCTTCAGTTTCTTAATATACTTCTCTTGCAACTCAATCGCTTTATCCCATTTCATTAGGATTTCGGCAATCTTTTCTTGCTCGGCGGTGGATTTGGGATAGGCACATTTGATTCCTGTTATGGTGTTTCTATTAAGCCCATATACTTTGAAGCCGGAGGCAAGCTTTTTAAATTGCTTTTTAATATACTCCGGTCGGGTTAAGTACTGCTTATAATATTTTGATAATTCTTTTCCCCTGGGCTTACCATAGATTATATGTAGTCCCGCAATAAATGGTTTGTTCTCCGGATTGTCAATCAAAACCGAACGAGAGGTGCCTTCTAAATCTTCAGAAGCATCCAAAAATGCAACATCTCCATCTTGCATTAAGAACGATTCGTCGCCTTTGATTTTTGTATCATACTTTGGCAACTTAGAATATTGTTCTAACGATGCAATGTTAAAGTCAGATCGGTGCATATCCCCGTAATGCAAGTATTCAATGCCATTCTCCGAGAGTTCTTCTCTTGATTTGCTCAATCCTCCATTAAAGGAAAAAAGATCCCCGAAAGTTTTATCCGTAACCCAATCACACGGAAAAATACCGAACTCGGTTTCCTTATAACCCGTCGGCACTTGTCCGTTATTTATCTGTTCAATTCGTTGTTTGATTTCAGAAGTCATTTTTTCACCTTCATAGCAGACTTAATATCATTCACAAAAAATGATAACAAGTTGCCTTTCTTAACTCGTTTGACGCCCATATCGTGACGCATTTCATTCATTATGCTTTCTAATAAAAACAAGTTGTTTTTTGCCGATTCTGGATTTGCACCATTAAGTCTGAATTTGACCCACTTATCCGCAACCTTTTTTGAACCCCAAAGTGTTAGTTCTTCAGAAAATGAAAGCATATCTTTAACCATTTGTTCTTCAGAATAACTGCCTGGTTTTTTACTGTTTTGCTGAACTTTATAAACCATTGATATAAACTCGCCATATGACTTTTCGCGCTTTTGTGCCAAGTAGTCTTCTCTTGATTTTTTATATTCAATGCATTTTGCAACAACTGAACTTAGAACAACACCTATCAATGATACGCTACCTGTAATCAATGCCACAATGACTACCGCATCAAGTTTCGAAGCGATTTCTTTCAACCAGTCTACAAAATTTCCTATTCCAATACCTATATACTTAAATCCTAAGTATAATACAAGAATTGCTAACGACAATAATGCCAAAAGCAACACAAGACCTATAACAAAGTTCAAACGAGGATGTCTTTCGGAAAACGGTCTATTGTCTTTTTGCTTTCCCATATTCTTCTCCCATTATGTGTATTTATATTATTGGTTGAGCGCAGTAGCTGCGCTTGCATCGTTTGTTAATACTAAGGTAATTGCATAGGCGGCAAATGATGCCGCAGATTTTGCGAAGTTGAATAGTGAATTGCTATTGCCCATTGGCATCATCCCCTTTTTTCTTTTATTTGTTATGCGGTATTCGATGCAAGCGGCTACCGTCTCCACCCATAGGTGGCTATTATCTAATTGTCCACACTTCTATACCTTTGTCTGTGTGAACAATCGCTTTTACATTATCTCCGGTATGGGTTGCATTTCTAAATTTTGTCTTAAATGTTTCCCACTTTTCATTAGTTACAATCTGATATGTTGATTCCGTTATTTGCTTTCCGTTATATTTATCTATCAACCCGTAGAGCTCGCTATATTCATCAGAACTTGCATAGTTTAAATCGTAAGTAATAAATCTTGTAACCATAAATAATGCTCCTTCTTATTTCAATCCTAATTCTTCAAGATACTTGTCCATTTCAGCTTCTACGACGGAAATCTGCGCTTTCAGTTCTGCAATCTCAGCATTAACAGCATCAATATCGATAATTTCTTCTTCCTCAAAGGTATCAACATAACGAGGGATGTTAAGATTATATTCGTTTTCTTTGATTTCATTGAGCGTCGCCACATGGCTGTACTTATCGTTTTCGGCGCTTTCGCCGTTACGGTATGCCTTATAAGTATCGACAATTTTCGCAATATCTTCATCACGAAGAACATTCTTTGCTTTATCTTTCTTGAACTGCTTTGAAGCGTCAATAAAGAGAACATCGGAATTGTTTCTGCCTTTTCGAAAGACAATGATACAAGCAGGAATTGAAGTGCCGTAGAACAGATTTTCGGGCAAACCGATAACTGCATCAATCAAGTTTTTATTCACAATAGCCTGACGAATTTTGCCTTCGCTTGCACCTCTGAACAGAACACCGTGAGGAGCAACAGCGGCAACTCGTCCGTTTCCGCTCATAGATGCAATCATATGAAGAAGAAAAGCCCAGTCGCCCTTGCTTGCAGGGGGGACTCCTATATCAAAGCGGTGCCAGCGGTCAAGCCCGGGTTCCATTTTAAATTCTTTTTTCTTTCCTTTTTTAGACTTGTCCGTTTCTTCATCCACAGAAACCTCACCGCCGGGATTAAAGCCGGATGCCCATTTATCCAGGCTGAAAGGCATGTTGGCAACGATGCAGTCGAATTTCATAAGGTTGCCGTCGCTGTCAAGATGCTGAGGGTTGGCAAGGGTATCGCCCCATTTAATATTGGCATCCTGAATATCGTGGATAAACATATTCATACGAGCCATTGAAATGGAAGAATTGTTCTTCTCCTGCCCGTACATCTGCACTTTATCAAATCCGCCTTTTCTCGCCGCACGAATAAGTAAAGAGCCCGAACCGCAAGTGGGGTCATAAACGCGGTCACCCTCAACCGGAGAGACAATTTGTGCCATAACCTCGGAAACCTGCTGTGGGGTGAAGAACGAGCCTGCCTTTTTGCCTGCCATTGTGGCAAACTCGCCAATCATATACTCATATGCATCACCGATAATATCGGCAGGTACTTGGTTTTCTTTAACTTCTATATTACTCGGATGCAAATCAAGGTCGGCAAAATCGTTAAGCAAATTGCGAAGAATCGGATTCTTTTGCTCTTTCTTGCCAAGATTGCTCTCGCTGTTAAAATCAATACCACGGAAAATGCCGCTCAAAATGGCATTGGAGCTTTCAAGACCGGTAAGTGCTTCACTGATTTTTGTTCCCAAATCGGGGGCGAACTGATTTTCAAGGAGATAATCAAAGGTATACTCTTTCTTTAATGAAAAGGGCAGATTTGCAATTTGACGTTCAAGTCGAATACCGCTGTATTCTTTTTCAAGCTCTTTTACATTTTCATCAAAAGTATCGCTGAGATATTTGACAAAAAACATTGAAAGAACATAGTCTTTGTAATTTGAAGCGTCAATGTTATCACGGAAGGTGTTAGCCCCTGCCCATAATGCGCGCTTAATATCATCAAAAGTTGTCTTAGCCATTTTTCTTTCCTCCGAGCATCTTAATTGCTTTGTTGATAGTGTAATTCATTTTTATATTTTCAAGCTCTGCGAGCCGAATTCGTTTCTTTTTCAATTCAATTCCGTTATGCCAAAGCGAGCCGATCGCCTTTTGTGTTTTGATATCAGGAAATGGAATGCTCATTTCTTCAAGATCAGTTCTGCTAATTGATTTCATGACAGCTCCGATAGAACTTTCTTTGGATAGACTTCCGATTTGCTCATTTAATATCATAGCAAGATATTTAGAGTCCACCTTGTCATTGGGAGTGATGATAATAAGGTTGTTTCCACAATAAATACCATTATCAATGCTATCAATATAATTTACAAAGGTAGGAGCGATTCTTTTTACAATGATATCATTCTTATGTAAAAGCCAGTTTTCGTCCGGATGTACATAGTTTACAGATAGATGTTTATCGATTTCATTGTCTACTAAAAAGTTTGCACATACAAGCCATTTGGTTGGAGCTGCTGATGGTTTTGACCTCGACGGAGTGACTGTGCAGAAATTGATGTTAGCAATTTCACTAAGTTTTATGTGTTTCATTGGCAACCTCTTTTTGAAATGAGGCACAGTAAGATAGAATCCTGTGCCTGTTTTCTTTAATATCTCGGAAGAGAACCGAGATTATCTGATTTTATGTTGTTTGCATCTGTACGAAGATATGAGTTGTCAACTACACGAACATCTTCGCCAACAGTCCAATTACCATAACGATAATACTTGGTCTTTGTAACATTGGGATGCCCGTTTATGAAGTTAATCATATCCCGCTTGGTGCATTCTTTTGTGGCAGCAGAGTAAAGGTCGTTTGTCCACTTTAATTTCGCAATATATTCATTCCCATATCTATCCTGCTCGTAATGCACTTTATCAATGTATACCATCTTATTCTCCTTTCGTTTGAATTAACAAATAGATGGCATCTTGACTAATCCATAAAAATATGGTATACTATATACGCTACTATAGAGTATTACAAGATGCTCATCGGCGCCCTGAATTTCTACCAAATTCAGGGCGTTTTTCTTTGTTGTAACTATTATACCGCAACATTTATCGTTTGTCAAGTCGTTTTTTAGGATATTTGTGTTGTAAAACAGATACAGCAATATTATGTGATGCTTGAGCGGATTTTTCGGTGGATTTGTGAAATCACCATAGCCTTGCCGTAAAATGAAAAGCGGAGTCATGTTTCAGACTCCGCCGTTTCAACAATATATGAGTTCTTCTATTACAACATTTGTCACCCGTGCTTTGATATTATTCATCCGTCCTACCCATTCAATTTGGTTCTCAATTTTTAGTTGCTCGTTGATGCCCTCAATCTTGGCGTACTGTTTCACAAGCAGCTCGAACATTTCCTGTGCGTCCCGATCAAGATCACGCAGATACTGCTCAAGCGTTCCTTTCATACGCATAACATTGATTACTGTCGGGCTGTGCTTTTTCAAGTAAGCATAGTGCCGCTGTCCCCAAACACCTATGTTCTTCACAAATTCATCTTTCATACTCTCACACTCACTTTCTTTGACGGTGCTTTAATGATTTTGACAAGCAAATCATACACATCCTCGGTCGGTTTGTTTTGCTCAATATACATTGTTCTTGCGGCATTGACACAACCGATGAGCAGGCGGTGCTCAAAATCATCAAGGGTTACTTTGTGCTTAACATCTTGAACTTTCATAATGCAAAATCCTCCTTTGCAAGTACATTGTACCGCAAAAGAGGATTATTGAAAAATGTGCGTTTTTGAAAATATGATTGTACGGTTTCGGTGTGTTTATTAAATCCCTTATGAACATCCGTACCAAATAAAGCCGAAAACGGTTCGTTTTCGGCTTTGTTTTTTGCATTTTCGGGGCAAAATCGAGCGTTTTCCCACCACTTTCGCACCACCCGAAATTCCGAAAATTTTTTGACCAAATGTTTGACCACAGTTGGAGCCGGTGCGATTCGTTTGGCTGCTTCTGTTCCGGCGGGTGTGCGCAAACTAAATAGTTCAAAGGTTCCCGGAAATATTCTCTCCGAGAACCTTTTTCCTTGTTTCCTGCGTATCCGTTTTTATCCTTACATTTTATTCATCATTGAAAAACATCACGTTTTGTGTTATAATATGGCCGTACAACTTCTTATCCCATATATGACGTGTCATTGCAAGTGGCATTTCATCGAGAAGCGGAGTTCTCGCCCGCTTTTCATTGGGGCATACGGTGTTGCAAAAATTCAAGTGTAGTGTGCGAAGACTGTACAAGGTATAGTTATGAGAAAAAGACTATCTGAACTGAAATCGTTCAATTGGCGACTATGGATTTCCCTTTGCGCTCTTGCTTTGATTCCTGCTGTCTATCAAACGGTCAAAACCTTCCTGATATCTGCCGGCGGACAAGACGGCGCATTTGATATCATCGGACAAATGGAATGGTTTGATCTGATTAACGAAACCTTGCAGGCGTTTCTGATTATACCGCTGTATTCTGTCCTGAACAAAATTTTCAAAAATCACAAAGACGACTTTGCGGAAACAACCTTCAAAACAGGACTCTGCGCCTTTGTTTTGTACACGCTCTTTTCGGTCGGCGTTCTGATCTACGGTTCAGCGCTCATCGGCGCCATGAATCCGGGCGAGATCGACTTGGCTGTCACCTCTGCCTATCTGCGCCTTGAAACGATCGCTTTTATGACGGGTATCATCGTCAGCTTTGCCAATGTTGTTTTTGTCGTTATCGGCAAGGACAAAAATGTGTACATTTTTCTCGGCGTCCGCACGATGCTGTCGGTGCTTGCCGATTTTCTGCTGATTCCGAATTTCGGTGTGTACGGCGTGGCGATATCCAATATTATCGCCAACACTCTTTTGTCGGCGGTTTGTATTTTGCTCCTTTACAAGCAGGGACATATCCGTTTTTGCCGATTCAAAAGATTCGACGGCGCTATGCTTCTCGAATGGTGCAAGACGGGAGCGTTTTCGGGGCTTCAACAATTCGTCGACAACTTCATCTACGCCGTTATGGTCTGCAAAATGGTGAATATGGTTGCCGAGCAGGGCAATTATTGGATTGCAAACAATTTTATATGGGGCTGGCTGCTGATTCCGATCTCCGCACTTGCCGAGGTCATCCGCTCGGACTGCAAGGACGGCTACAAAAAACTGAAGCAGTTCAATTACTACTTCATAGCCGCCGCAAGCGTTGTGCTTTGGGCGGTTACAATTCCGACATGGACTCCGTTTTTCCGTTATGCGCAGAATCTCGGAAATGCGGATGAAATTTTCTCCATTGTCATCAAACTTGTACCCTTCTATATCGCGTATGCGGGGTGTGCAATCATCGACAACATCTTCATAGGCTTGGGCAAAACCGGCTGCAACGCCGTCAATTCACTGATTATAAACCTCGGCTATTACGGTATTTTCTATATTCTGTACCGAACGAACACCATCACATTTGATATGAACACGATCATCCGGATGTTCGGCTTCGGCATGGTCGTGCATTACGGAATTTCGCTTATTCAGGAGAGGATTGTCTTCGGGAAAAGAGAACGGATTCCCGTCGACAAATCGTGACAGCAAAAAAGGCTTTGGAAAAATTCAAAGCCTTTTTCTCGGTTTGCCGAACCGTCCGCCGTCCGCAAAACAGAATTTACACATTATAGCCTTTTTTAACGATCACATCGACCACGCTGTCGGCAAGCTTTACGCATTCGTCCTTGTCGGGCGCTTCGACCATGACGCGCACGACGGGTTCGGTGCCGCTCTTGCGCAGAAGGATTCTTCCGTCGTCTCCGAGCGTTTGCTCGACCGCCTCTTTGGCGCTCAGCACGTCGGGATCGGAAAGAACGGCGTTTTTGTCGGCGACGCGTACATTTTTGGTAATTTGCGGATAGAGCTTAAAATCTTCGAGAAGCTTCGAAATCGGGAGCTTCTTTTCCATATAGACCTCCATGATCTTCAGCGCGGTGATCAAGCCGTCGCCGGTGGTGGCATATTTCGAGAAGATGATGTGTCCCGACTCCTCACCGCCCAAACGAAAGCCGCCGCTCTGCATGGCTTCGTACACATATTTATCGCCCACATCGGTCTTGACATAATCGATTCCCTTTGCGTCAAGCGCCTTGTAAAGACCCATGTTGGACATGACTGTCGTAGCGACGGTATTTTTGGAAAGCTCGCCGATTTCCTTCATGTAGCTGCCGCACAGATACAGAATATGGTCGCCCGTCAGCACATTTCCGTTTTCGTCGACGGCAAGACAGCGGTCGGCATCGCCGTCAAAGGCAAAGCCGATGTCAAGACCTTTTGAGCGTACCAGCTCGCAGAGTGAGCCGATGTGTGTCGAGCCGCAGTTTTCGTTGATGTTCAGTCCGTTCGGCGTGTTGTTGATGACAAAAGTCTTGGCACCGAGCGCATCGAAAATGCTCTTTGCCAGCATCCACGTGCTGCCGTTGGAGCAGTCGAGACCGATGTTTTTGCCCTTGTAGGAGTTGCGGGCAAGCGAGATGATATACCCGGTATAACGGTTACGACCGACGGCATAGTCGACGGTACAGCCGATGTCCGCGCCCGTGGCAAAGGGAATTTCCCCCATTTCGCCGTCCAGATAGCGCTCGATATCGGCGATCATGCTTTCGCTCATTTTTTCGCCGCGGCTGTTAATGAGCTTGATCCCGTTATCGTAATAGGGATTGTGGCTTGCCGAGATCATGATGCCGCAGTCAAAGTCCTCGGTGCGCACGACATACGAGACCGAAGGCGTTGTGGTCACGTGCAGAAGATAAGCGTCGGCTCCGCTTGCGACAAGACCCGCAACGAGTGAGTATTCAAACATATAACTGGAGCGGCGGGTGTCCTTGCCGATCAGGATTTTTGCTTTATGTTCCTTTCCGTAATGCCAGCCGAGAAAGCGTCCCACTTTATAGGCGTGTTCAACGGTCAAAACCTTGTTTGCTTCGCCGCGGAAGCCGTCGGTGCCGAAATATTTTCCCATAGTGACTCCTTTCGGAATAAGTCCGTTTCTGTTTTAGAATTATGAGGATAGCGCGGAAATTTGCGATTCTTTGCTTTTTTGTTATAATTGTGCAAGAAAAATGACATATCATGATTATTTTAATCCCAAAAACGCTCGCTGTCAAGAGCCATACCGAAACGATAACAGATTATTAACGCTCTGTTCGCACAAGCTCTTCGGAGCGCCGAGAGCAGAACGTAGGTCAGTTGTAGATCTTGGCGGAATCGTGATACAGTCGGATGATGTCGGTCAGGATTTCCACGTGGGAAAAATCGCGGCTGTAGACCAGATTCATTTCGCGCAGCATGCTCAGGTTCTCGATGGGAAGCGCGGCGATCTTGCCTTTCTTCAGTTCATCCATACAGGCGCTCTTCGGCAGGATGGAAACGCCCAGTTCCTTTCGGATCAGATCCTTTATGGTTGCGATGTTGTCGACCTCAAGGGCGATATTGAAGGAATCGATGCTCTCGTTGATTCCCGTCAGTGCCGCCTCGAAAAGCTTTCGCGTGCCGGAGGAGGGAAGACGCAGAATCATCTGCTCGTTTTTCAGTTCGTTCAGCGTAACCATTGTACGGGAGGCAAGCTTGTGGTGAACGGGGAGCACACACACAAGATAATCGGTATCGAGCATGAGATAATTCAGCGAAGGATTCTGCGGTTTGCCCTCCATAATGGCAAGATCCAGCTGATAGGTCTCCATCATGCTATAAAGATTATTTATGGTATCCGTTATAATCGTTATGGTAACGTTCTTGTTTTGACTGCCGTATTTTGCCAAAACCTCGGTGATCAGATTGCTCTCCGCCGTGTGGGTTATGCCGATGCGAAGACGGGTTACGTGACGTTCGCTGTCGGCGAGCGTCTGGAGCATTTTGGCATAGACCGCCCGCAGACGCGCGGCGTACCGTACGACGATCTCTCCCTCTGCCGTCAGCACCAGTTCGCCCGCTCCGCGGTTAAAGATCCGGACGTTCAGCTCTTTTTCGAGCATGCGGATATGCCCGCTTACCGCCGGCTGGGTGAGGGAGAGCTTCGCGGCGGCGCGGGTGAAATTTTTTTCCTCCGCGACTGTCAGAAGCGTTGTGAGTTTAACATCCAGCATAAAAGCACCTCCATAACAAAAATTTATCCTATACAAAATAAATATAACTTGACTTTATGCATAAACAGTGTATCATAGAATATACATTTTGGCAAGCTCTGATTTTTAAAAATTTGAAAAAAGGGGGAGAGCATACCGTATGTTTCATGAACTGTCACAAAAAATACAGTCGACGTCGTCGGTGGCGACGGTTATTATTTCCGTTGCTTTTATGCTGTTTTTCGGCTTTCTTTTAACGCGCGTCACCAAACGGCTGAAACTTCCGAACGTAACGGCGTACATATTGGCGGGAATCTTAATCGGTCCGTATTGTCTGAATCTTGTTCCGAAGCACGTTATCGACGGCATGTCTTTTCTCGCCGACATCGCGCTTGCCTTTATCGCGTTCGGGACAGGTGAGTTTTTCCGTTTCGACACCTTGAAGAAAAACGGCGCGAAGGTCATCGTCATCACGATCGCCGAGGCGCTTTTGGCGTCGCTGGTCGTCTTTATCGTAACGTATTTTATTTTGCGGGTAAACCTTGCCTTTTCGCTGGTTCTCGCGGCGCTTGCGTCGGCGACCGCGCCCGCCTCGACCGTTATGACCATTCGGCAGACGGGGGCGAAGGGCGATTTTGTCAATACGCTTTTGCAGGTGGTGGCGCTCGACGATATTGTAGCGCTGGTGGCGTACGGATTGTGCATTTCGCTTGCATCGGCGTCAATTTCGGGCGAGGCGTTCAGCCTTCTTTCGGTGGCAAAGCCGATCGGCATCAACCTCGGTGTTCTTTTGCTCGGCTGTCTTTTCGGATTTATCATGAAGGGTATGCTTTACAAGCACGGCACCGACAACCGTCTTATCGTTTCGATCGCGCTGCTTTTTGCCTTCTGCGGCATCTGCGCGCTTATGGACGTTTCGCCTCTTCTCGGCTGTATGTCGATGGGAACGGTGTATATCAACATCACCGACGACGACAAGCTGTTCAAGCAGCTGAATTATTTCAGCCCGCCGCTTCTGCTTTTATTTTTCGTCCGCTCGGGTCTCAGCTTCGATTTGGGTTCGCTTTTTGACCCGTCCGACGCGGTGGGCGATTTCCCGCTGCTGTTAATCGGCGTTTGCTATTTTATTGCCCGCATCGTCGGCAAATACGGCGGCGCTTTTCTCGGATGCATGGCGGTCAAAAAGCCGAAAGAGGTGCGCAATTATCTCGGTCTTGCGCTTATCCCGCAGGCGGGGGTCGCCATCGGTCTTGCGGCGCTCGGCGCGCGGACGCTCGGCGGAGAAACGGGCGCGGCACTGGAAACGATTATTCTCGCGTCCAGCGTTCTGTATGAACTCATCGGTCCGCCGTGCGCAAAGCTGTCGCTGTATCTTTCCAAATCGTATTCCACAAAGCTTGAAGATCTTACGGAGGTGGAGGAGGTGACCGAAACGGGCGAAAAGAAGAGCTCGCTCGAGCTTTTGATCGAACGGATTCAAAAAATTCAGGAGGAGCTTCCGCCTCATATCGAATCGGAGGAGGAAAAAGAATTCACTCGCGCGGCGGAGGAGCAATACGATCTTACCTATCGTCCGCGGCAGAGACATTTCGGCAATCGTTAAAACGGGAAAACAAAGGAGGAATCGATATGGATCCCATAGCAAGCTATCTCGGCACATGGACGGAGGAGATCGGATTCGGAAGCATTCTGCTTCGCATTTGTCTCTCGGTGACCCTTTCCGCCGTCATCGGATGCGAACGCTCGAGCAAGCGGCATTCGGCGGGGTTGCGTACCTTTATTTTGGTGTCGCTCGCCTCGACCTGTGCCATGATGCTCGATATTTACCTCTCGGGATTGGGTGCTCAGCTTTACATGATCTCGGCGGCGACGGTTATCGCGACGGCGATCATCAGCGTCAATTCCATGCTGTTCAGCTCGCGCAATCAGATCAAGGGACTGACCACCTCGGTCGGACTTTGGGCAAACGGAATCATCGGACTTTGCTGCGGAGCGGGATATTATACCGTAACGCTCTTCTCGTTCGTGGCGCTTCTTTTCTGCCTTTCGGTCTTCCCGCGCTTCGAGGTTTATCTCAAAAACCGCTCGAATCATTTCGAGGTGCATCTGGAGCTGAAAAGCAGCAGCAATTTACAGGATTTTGTCACGACCATCCGTCGGCTCGGACTGACGATCGACGATATCGAATCCAATCCCGCTTATATCAATTCGGGGCTGAGCGTGTATACCATCGCCATTTCGATCAGCAGCGCCGAATTGAAAAAATATAAGACGCACAGCGAGATAATCGAAGCGCTCAAAACGCTTTCTTATGTATATCATATCGAGGAAATGCGCGGGTAAGGTAAACGGAAAAAGGGAAACGCGTTTCCGACACGGGGAACGGGCGGCAAAATTTTGCCGCCCGTTCCGAATGCGCACTCAAATACAGGTTCGCGGAAAAAGGCAAGCGGACAAAAAGAGCCGCCGACAAAAAGTCGGCGGCTCTTTTGCACGATCAAACCGATTATTTCAGTACCGCGATCGCGTCGGTGATGGTCTTTTCAAACGCTTCGCGTCCGTACTTGTCGACCTCCGCCCGGTTCTTTTCGCCGTGGGTGAGACAGCCCGCGCCGCCGATACAGCCGCCGACGCACGCCATGCCCTCGATGAAATTGGCGTCCAAAACGTTTTTGTTCTTCTTCAAAAGGGCGACGCGGCACGCTTCGATACCGTCGCACGGAATCGCTTTGAGTTCGAAATCCGTGAGGTTCTGCTCGGCAAGTCCCTGCTTCACCGCGTCAGAAAGTCCGCCGCTGCGGGCAAAGATGCGCCCGAAATACGAAGCGTTGTCGAGAACGTCCTCGGGAAGGGTCGTAATGTCGATATCGCGGCTGTCAAACAGCGCCTGAAGCTCCTCAAACGTAAGACAGGCGTCGACATACGGCTTTATTTCCTCTTTCTGCACCTCCATCTTCTTGGCGGTACACGGACCGATAAAGACGACCTTTGAACCCTCGTGGCGCTCCTTTATGTACTTGGAGATGGTCGCCATCGGCGAGAGGTTGTGCGAAATATATTCGACAAGATTCGGAAAATTCTTGTGCACATACGCCACGAAAGCGGGACAGCAGGAGCTGGTAAGAAAGCCTTTTTCGTAAAGCTCGCGCGATTCGGCGTTTGCCACCATATCGGCTCCGAGAGCCGCTTCAATGACGGTATAAAAGCCCATTTCTTTCATTCCGCTGATGACCTGTCCCAGCTTTGCATAGGTAAATTGACTGGAGATCGACGGCGCGACGACGGCATAGACGCGATATTTCGTGTTGTTTTCGCTTTCCTTGATCAGGCGGATGCAGTCGAGGATATACGACTTGTCCATCAGCGCTCCGAAGGGGCACTGATAAACGCACGCGCCGCAGGCGATGCATTTTTCGTTGTCGATCTTTGCCGCCTTGTTTTCGTTCATGGAGATCGCCTTGATCTTGCAGGCGTTCTGACACGGACGCTTGCGGTTGACGATAGCGGAAAAGGGACAGACACTCGCGCAGGCACCGCAGTCGACGCACTTCGATTTGTCGATATGCGCCACATGATTCACATCGAACGAGATCGCGCCGCGCTTACAGACGTCCTCGCAACGGTTGGCAAGACATCCGCGGCAGGAGTTGGTCACCTCATAGCCGCCCATCGGGCATTCGTCGCACGCGGTTTCAATAACTTCGATCACATTGGGATTTTCGCGGTCGCCGCCCATGGCAAGCTGTACACGGTCGGCAAGGATCGCGCGTTCCTTATAGACGCAGCAGCGCATGGTCGGCGTGTTGCCGGGAACGATGCGCTTCGGAATGGCAAGCATGTTTTCTTTCAGCGTGCCGTTCCATTCCTCTCGCGCCACCTCGCGCAGTACCTTATATTTCAGGTATTGTACCTTTGTATCAAACTTTCTCATTCTGCCCTTTTACCCTTTCGCGTTAAAAATAGCTGACCTTGATTCGTTTGCCCATTTGACGCAGACACCCGGAAAGCTCCTCGACCAGATTCATCTTGATGTTGAAATTGATCGGAAGATCGGGGTTTTGATGGGCGGGATTGACGGCGCGTCCGACATAAAAATTGATATCGGTTGCCTCCTCAAACAAAAGGCGGCAGATGAGCGATGCTCCGTCGCGCTTATATCCCCAGTGAGTGTAGCTTTCGTTGTCCTTTAAATAATCCTTTGCATATTCCACGACCTTGTTGACGGTGATAACGCCCTCGGTCACAAGATCGACGCCCTCCAGCTCCGCTGTCGGCGGAATGTCCGAGCTTTCAAAGGAAAGGCTCGGCTTCAGGGGCTTTCCGAGATATTTTGCCGCGATCGAAGAGGTCGTGCCGCCGCAGATAATGTGCTTTCCCTCTTTCGAGAAAAAGAGCGACATCATGCGGTTCACATCGTCCCGATTGGAGGGCGGTCCGAACAGAATATTGACGGGGGCGCGTTTGCGTATCCGCACAACGCACGCCGTCGCGTCGTCGCCCGGCTTTTCGCCGTACAGCTTGTTCACCTCGTCGATCAGAATGGTGGCAAGGGTCTTGGCGGTAAAATCGCTGTAAGTCAGCGGTTCGAGAAATTCGATGATCTCCTCCCGCTTCCAGCCGAAATTATACGCAAGTCCGATGCCCGCGTGCGGACAGCCGTCGCTCATAGCGATAAAGGTGTCGTTTTCTTTGAGAAAAATCACCGATTTGTACACCTTTTTCCCGCCGATGTTCAGCTCGGTCTTGGGATAATCGAAGTTTTGGTTATCGCGCAAAAGGATCACGTGCGGATTGTCGTACTGGATCAGCTCCGCCTGCGTGTTATGCAAAAGATGAATGATGGTGAAGGTCGAGTATGCAACACCCCGCACACTGCAGATGGGAAGCGTCGCCGCGATGGTGGAAACGCATTCCTCGAGTGACAGTCCCGCCGCCATCATGGTGGAGATGATTTTCGACGTAAGGGTCGATAAAATACTTGCCTTCACACCGCTTCCGAGACCGTCCGCCAGCACGATCACCGTAGAGTCCTCGCCCTGCTCCACAACATCCACATGGTCGCCGCAGAGCTGTTCGCCTTCATGATTTATGCTTTTATAGCCGATCTCCGCGCATAAATTATTCATCGGTGATGGTCTCCTTCAATTTGGTGAGCGCAATTTTGGTTTCCGCCGCCGTTTCGCCGAGAAGCGACGCGATCTCCTGAACGATGCGCATCTGTTTGTCGACGACCTTATCGGCGATCTCAACCGTTTGACGGCTGATTGCCTCTTTATGTTCCCGTGCATTTTCTTCCTCGGTGATATCGCGCATAATGCAGATGAGAAGGCGGTATTCCTTATCGAAAACGACCGTCTGCTCGACATAGCGCTCATATTCGGCAAGGTAGACGCGCTTGTTGCGCACGGGGCGTCCCGTATTGAGTACGCTCACGAAAAGAGAGGGGTCGAGAATGCGGATGACCTGATCGCCCAAAATATCGCGCGCGTCGCGCAGATTGACGATGTGCAGCGCCGCCGCGTTGATCTGCTGAACCTCCAGCTTTTCGTTCAAGACCATAAGCCCGTTGGGTGTGTTGTTGACGATATTGTCCGAAAAGCTCTCGGCTTTGTCCTTTAAATAGGGCAGGCACATGGAGATCTCCGCCTTACCCTGCAAGATCGCCGCCGCCTTTTCGCGGCAGGTGTTGTAGCCGCACGAACCGCAGTTCAACTCGTCGCCGAGTTTGAATTTGCCCATTTGGTGCAGAACCTCGGTGATCTCCGCCTCGGTCGGCGCTTTTGCGTCGCGCTCGATGACGGTGAAGCCCTTTTTCAGTGTATAGCTCTCGGGCGTTTCGACCGCAAAATCGTGCTCACCCGCATAATGGGCGACCGCCATATAATCCCGCACGGGCGAACTGTGAAATTTTTCCATAACGGGACCGCCCACGCAGCTGCCCGCACAGGCGGACATTTCGATAAAGCAGTGATGGATCTTTCCGCTTTCGATGTCGCGCAGAGCTTCGATGCAGTTGTCGATCCCGTCGATCGCCATGTAGGTGTACTTCGGGTTGTCCTGCTTCATGGTCTTTAAAATGCCGCCCGTCGTCGGAAAAAAGCGTGCGCGTGAGGCGTCGTTGCGGTCGACATTCGGCTCAAGCTCGATCTTTTTTTCTTTCAGCCAGCTTGTCAGCTCGTCAAAAGTCAGAACGGCATCGACAATGCCCTCGTAATGCTCGGCTTCGTCTTTTTTGGCGACGCACGGACCGATAAAGACGGTCTTGGCGTCGGGATGGCGGCGCTTGATGTCCAGACAGTGCGCCTGCATGGGCGACACGGTGTCGGCAAGACTCGGAAGAACACTCGGAAAATACTTCTGCACCAAGAGATTGACCGAATGACAGCACGAGGAAATGAGCACATCGCGTTCTTCTTCGTTTAACATCCGTTCGTATTCGTTCTTGACGATGGTGGCGCCGATCGCCGTTTCCTCCACGTCGCAAAAGCCCAGTTCTTTCAGGGCTTTTCGCATCGATTCGATGCCGACGTTTTCGTAGTTTGCAATGAAAGAAGGCGCAAGACTCACATATACAGGATCCCCGGTATTGAGCAGCACCTTCACTTTTTCGGTCTCATCCACGATTTGCTTTGCGTTCTGGGGACAGACAACAAAGCAGTGACCGCAGAGGATACATTCATTATTGATTATGTACGCCTGATTGCCCGAGAATCGAATCGATTTCACCGGGCAATGACGTATACATTTATAACAGTTTTTACAATTGGACTTTTTCAGTGTCAAACAATTGGTCATGTTCCGCACTCCTTCAATTGGTTTCAGCCGAGAGGGGTTTTCGTACATGCTCTTCAAAAAATTCGCGGAAAGTTGCGGGGGTCACGCCGATATAGGTCGTATCGTCCACGATGACCGTAACGCCCTCACGATTGCACTTGCCGGTGCAAAAGCAGCCGGCAAGTGTGATATCCGCGTTTAAGGAGCGCTCTTCGATTTCCTTTTGAAACAGCTCCGCAAGCTCTTTCGAGCCTTTTAAATAGCAGGAGCTTCCCACGCAGATCTGTATAATCATGAGAGCGCTCCGAGTACATTTTTGTCAAAGAATTCATCGACCGTTTCGGGCGATACCGAATAGAATTTGTCGTCCAGCGTAAGACAGACACCCTCCTGACATTTTCCCATGCAGAAGGTGCCGGCGAGCTCAACCTTGTCGCCGATCCCGCTTTCGCTTATGCGATATTGCAGCCGTTCCACCACCTGCCGCGAGCCCTTGATGTGGCAGGAAGAACCGATACAAACCGTAATAACCATGCTGTCGTCCTCCGTTTTTGTTGTTTTATGGCGGGCTTATTCGTAATCCACAACGTCGATCCACGAATGCAGAAATTCGCGCTCGGCTTCGTTGCCCTTGACCGACTGAGAAGCCGCAACGATCGGCATCCATTTCTGTACATACTGAATGGCGGTGTCGCTCTTTTCGCAGAAGAGATTGAGATATTTCTTGGCGCCCGAAATGTCGCCCGCAAGCCAGAAGAGAAGATAGGTTCTGGCAACGTCGGCGGAAGCGTTGCCCTGCGTCGCATGCGACCAGTCGAGGATATACATGGTTCCGTCGTCGGTCACGATGATATTCGAGGGGTTAAAGTCGCCGTGGCAGAGCTTGTTGTGCTTGGGCATACTCTCAAGACGGGTGTGAAGGTCGTAACGAACCGTTGCGGAAAGATCGGTTTCACTTATCTTGCGGTTCATCTTATCCTTCAGCTTGCCCAGCATAGGGCAAGTTTTGGAGTGCATAAGGATCTGGAGGTCGACAAATTTTTCGAGATATTCGTCGTAGCGTTCGGGATTGTCCTGCATGAGCTTTGCAAGGGTCTGTCCCGCGATATATTCCGAAACGATGGTCCATTTTCCGTCGACCTTCGTGACCGCTTCGATCTTCGGGATATTCAGTCCCGTCTCTTCAACACGCGCCTGATTGAGCGCTTCGTTCAGGATATCGGATTTGGAAAAGTCTTCGTTGAACACCTTATAGCAAAGGTCTCCGTCGCGGTAAACGGTCTTGTTGTTGCGTACCGCAATAATTCTGTCAAGCTTCATGATTCAGTCCCCCTCACACAGTTTCATGCTTTCCGTAGTAAGCATTGAGATACATCTTCTTGATTTCGCTCATCAAAGGATAACGCGGGTTTGCACCGGTGCACTGGTCGTCAAATGCCTGCTCGGTCATGGCGTCGAGACGGTCGAGGAAGTCCTTTTCGTCGATTCCGTAATCCTTGATCGTCTTCTTGATGCCGACTCTTTCCTTCAGCTCGTTGACGGCGGCGATAAGGCTTTCGAGTTTTTCTTCGTCGTTCTTGCCCTTGAGTCCCAAAGCGTCGGCGACCTGTGCGTAGCGGGCAAGGGTGTGCGGGTGGTCATACTGCGGGAAGGTACCCATCTTGGCGGGAACCTCGGCGGCGTTGAAGCGGAGAACCTCTTCGATCATCAAAGCGTTTGCAACGCCGTGCGGCAGATGATGGAAAGCGCCGAGCTTGTGCGCCATCGAGTGGCATACGCCGAGGAAGGCGTTGGCAAATGCCATACCCGCCATGGTAGCGGCGTTCGCCATCTTTTCGCGGGCTTCGATATCGGTCTGACCGTTGTCGTAAGCGCGGGGCAGATACGTGAAGATCGTCTTGAGCGCCTGAACGGCAAGACCGTCGGTATAATCGGTCGCCATCATGGAAGCGTACGCTTCGAGCGCATGCGTTACCGCGTCGATACCCGATGCGGCGGTAAGACCGCGGGGAGCGGACATGTGGAAGTCGGTATCGATGATCGCCATATTCGGCAGAAGCTGATAATCGGCAAGAGGATATTTGATTCCCGAGTGTTCATCGGTGATAACGGCAAAGGGCGTAACCTCCGAACCGGTACCGGCAGAGGTCGGAACGGCGATGAAATAGGCCTTTTCGCCCATCTTCGGGAAGGTGTAGACACGCTTGCGGATATCGATGAAGCGCATTGCCATGTCCATAAAGTCGGCTTCGGGATGCTCGTACATAACCCACATGATCTTGCCGGCGTCCATAGCGCTTCCGCCGCCGAGTGCGATAATGCAGTCGGGTTCAAAGGCGGTCATCTGCTTTGCACCCTCCTTGGCACAGCCGAGGGTCGGGTCGGGCGCAACGTCAAAGAAGGTTTGATGGACGATTCCCATTTCGTCGAGCTTGTCGGTGATGGGCTTGGTATAGCCGTTGTGATAGAGGAAGCTGTCGGTTACGATGAAGCAGCGCTTCTTGCCCATAACGTTTTTCAGCTCATCCAATGCAACCGGCAAACAGCCTTTCTTGATATATACCTTTTCGGGCGCTCTGAACCACAGCATGTTTTCCCTTCTTTCCGCAACCGTCTTGATATTCAAAAGATGCTTAACGCCGACATTCTCGGATACCGAGTTGCCGCCCCACGAACCGCAGCCGAGGGTGAGCGAAGGTGTGAGCTTGAAGTTGTAAAGGTCGCCGATACCGCCCTGAGACGAGGGAGTGTTGACGAGGATACGGCAGGTCTTCATGCGCTCGGTGAATTCGGCAAGCTTTTCTTTTTCGGTAACGGGGTTGAGGTAGATCGAGGAGGTGTGACCGTAACCGCCGTCGGCGATGAGGTGCTCTGCCTTGTCAAAGGCGTCCTCGATATCCTTCGCCTTGTACATGGCAAGAACGGGGGAGAGCTTTTCGTGAGCGAACTCTTCGGAAAGATCGACCGATTCGACTTCACCGATGAGGATCTTGGTCGCTTCGGGAACGACGACGCCCGCAAGCTCGGCGATTCTGTGTGCCGACTGACCGACGATCTTGGCGTTGAGCGCGCCGTTGATGAGGATGGTCTTGCGAACCTTTTCGATTTCGTCCTTCTTGAGGAAGTAACAGCCGCGTGCGGCAAATTCCTTCTTAACCTTGTCGTAAACGTTCTTGTGAACGATGCACGACTGCTCGGAAGCGCAGATCATGCCGTTGTCGAAGGTTTTGGAATGGATAATGGAGTTTACGGCAAGAATGATATCGGCGGTTTCGTCGATAATGGCAGGCGTGTTGCCCGCGCCGACGCCGACGGCAGGTTTTCCGCTGGAATATGCTGCCTTGACCATGCCGGGACCGCCCGTTGCAAGGATGATGTCGGCTTCCTTCATCAGAAGGTTGGTCATATCGAGGCTCGGAATGTCGATCCAGTTGATGATCCCCTCGGGAGCGCCCGCCTTAACGGCAGCCTCCAGCACGAGTGCTGCGGCGGCGATGGTCGACTTCTTTGCACGCGGGTGGGGGGAGATGATGATGGCGTTGCGGGTCTTCAGTGCAAGCAGGCACTTGAAGATCGCGGTCGAGGTGGGGTTGGTGGTCGGGATGACCGCGGCTACGACGCCGATCGGCTCGGCGATCTTTTGGATACCGAAAGCCTTGTCTTCTTCGATAACACCGCAGGTCTTGGTGTGACGGTAAGCGTTGTAGATATACTCGGACGCATAGTTGTTCTTGATGACCTTATCCTCGACAACGCCCATGCCGGTCTCTTCGACGGCGAGCTTGGCAAGCGGGATACGCGCCTTGTTTGCGGCGGAAGCGGCAGCCAAAAAGATGGCGTCTACCTGCTCCTGTGTGTACGTCGCATATTTCTTCTGAGCGGCGCGAACGTCTGCAAGGGCTGCCTCCAGCGTTTCCACGCTGTCTACGATTTTTCTTTCCTTGTCTGACATGATAGTCCTCCTTATATGCACATGATGATTGTACGAACCGACGGCGGAAAAAGCTCCCGTCCCGCGGATGGCGGCGACCGCATTGCCGCCGTTCTTTTTCTTTGTTAATATTTTAACACACGTGTTTTCTCTTTGCAATGTCGAATTTGTAAACTCTGTATTGTAGTTTGGGATAACACCCCCTCGAACAAAGGTATTTTGCCCGTTTTTGCGGGGCTTTTTCACAAAAAAACAGTGAATTTCGGCAAAATACTCAATTTTATTCCGATTTTTCCGAAAAAATCCTCTGTTTTGCCTTGATCAGCTCCTCGATATAACGCTCGTCCAGCGGCGAAAGCTTGTAATTTTCCCGACGGATGAGCACATCCTTGTAAACACGACTGTTTTCGTGACAGCAAAGCCGCGTAAGACGGTAACGCTCCAGGATTTCGTGCGGCGGTGGCGAGACCCACATATAGGTGTCGGGATTTTCGGACAAAAGCTCGAACTGGCTTGCCCGCTCGAAAACGAAAATGCGTTTGCGCACATTTTCGGGCAATTCCTCCTTGCGCACCTCCGCCATCGAAAGCGACGGAACGTACGGGTCGGCGTGGGCAATTTCGATATGTCCCGCAAGGTCGCGGAAGGTGACGGTCTTTTTCGCGGCAAGGGGGGAGCGGACGCTCACGACGGGAACGTAGCGGAATTCGGTGATCAGCTCGCCCGAAAGCCCTTTTTCCGCCAGCATCGCCTTGTAATACCCCGTGTAATTCTCGGCATATCGAATGATTCCGAGCCGATAGTTTTCCTCGAGAATGTTTTTGATGGCGCGGAGCGAATTGGTCTCCTTGTAGAAAATCTCAAAGTCGCTCTCGTCGGAAAGGGTTTTGGTGAAGGCGGCAAACGCCTCGGCGGCGTAGCTCACGCGCGGAACCGAGATCGAAAAGCTTTTCTTTCGCGGCAGAGCGCTGCCGAACAGCCCCTCCAATTCCTCTGCCTGCTTTAAAATGCTTTCGGCATAGCGCAAAAACGCTTCTCCGTCGGCAGTCGGCGTCATTCCCTTCGGCGAACGGTCAAAAAGCGTCGCACCGAGCGAGCTTTCCAGCCCCTTGATCGTGCGGCTCAGATTCGGCGCTTCGACAAACAGCTTGTCCGCCGCTTTGTTGATCGAACCGCAGCGGGCGACCTCAACGGCATATTTCAACTGTAAAAAATTCATGGTTTGTTCCCCGTCGGCTTTTTCGTTTTTTGCCCTCATTTGCATTTTTCAGTATACTTATATTCAGTATACCCGATTTTCAAAGTCTTGTCAACCGCGAAGGGCTTTTTGCAGACGAAAAAAACACCCGTTTTGTATTTCTCGCTCTGCTCTTTTGCTTTTTCGCCTTTTGCGCTCTTTTTCGGTACGCAAAAACGGGAAGCGAACCGCTTCCCGTTTGCATTGTTTCTTTGTTTTCCCGTTTTATCCGATCCGATAAAGCAGCTGCTCGCCGCTCACGTCGTCGGTGATGGTAAACCGTCCGAGACTGTAGCCCGACTGTGAAAGTCCCTTTACCAGTGTGTTGCGGTGCGGCTCGGAGCAGAAGGTCAGCTTTACGCCGTTTTGGTTCAGCAGTACCTGCGAGAGCGTATTCACGACGCCGTTGGGATAGGAAAAGGCGGTCATCTTCTTTTGAAGCGTGTTTTGCCATTTCAGAATATCGTCGGAAAAACGCTCGATGTATTCCGCTTCGGTCTCGTTTTTGCCCGGGAGAACCGTGCTGTATATTTCTTTCCCTTTCGGCTCGTACTCTTTTTCCTGGTGCATGTCGTAGGTGTGCGACTGCACCTCGATAACGCCCGAGCTCTCCATTTCGTAAAGCTCTTTTTTCCCGAAGTGCGGGTGTATTTTTTTGCCCGTTCCCTTGTACGTGTCCGAACCGAAGGTCGATCCGACGGCGAAGATCACGCCGTTCATGCCAAGCTCCTTCAGGATGGGATATGCATAGGTATAATTGCTCTCGTACCCGTCGTCAAAGGTGATGAGAACGGGGTTTGCGGGCAATTCTTTTCCCTTTTCGATATAATTCTCGATCTGCCGCAGCGTCACCGACGTATATCCCGCCTCGCAAAGATACTGCATATGCTCGCGGAAGGTTTCGGGCGAAACGGTCATATCGTTTTTGGTTTTCGGTTCGACGTTGTGATACATCAAAACGGGAATCTGCGCCGTATACTCCGAAAAATCGCGGCGATGCTCTTTTGAAAGAAGATCGTCGAGATATTCTTTGCAGTTTTCTTTCGTCACAAGCGTTCCGAAATCGTCGGGGACATAAACCGATTTGTCGCCGAAAATGCGGGCGAGCGCCATATCGCCGACGTCGTTTCGCAAATGAGTCGCGTCGTAAAAATACCGCGCGTCACAGCTGACCGAGCTGATCGAAAAGTCCCAAAAATCCACCGCCTCCGCGATCGCTTCGAAAAAGGCGCGCAGATCCTCTTCGGGAAGATATTCGTAATATTTATAATACATCGGCGACAAAAGAACGGTGAGCTCGACGTTCTTTTCGTCGCAGGCTTTTTTGATCGCCTTTAAACACTCGGTGTTCTCGCGGAAAACCGAAAGAGAATAGATCGCCGCCGTGTAATTCGTAAATTCGGGATACGCGTCGAGATACGTGGAAAGATTCGAGATCGGCTCGGCGTCGCGCTTGCGCTTGTCGTATGCGCCCGTCTCTTCGTCGAAAACGTCAAAGCTTTGGGCAAGATAGGTGTCCTTTTTTTCGTTTTCAAGCCGATCGATTCCGTAACGCGGGTCGCAGAAGGCGTATTTCATAAGATACGCAAGCTTGCTCGAGCCGTCGACGTCGGGATGCATACTGCCGGTCAGGGGGTCGTCCTCGTAATCGTATTTTTGACCGTTGGAAAGATACAGGTTGACGACGATGTGCTTTACCGTCTTTTCTTTTAAGAGATACTCGACGGTCTCTTTCGTGTCGCGCATATCCGAGCCGTACACGATCATGTTGTAAAACTTGTTTCCCGTATAGCGGTTCAGCGTTTCGACGGGATAGGAGCTGGTCGAGGAACAGCCGACGATATAAGCGTCGTACCGATCGCCGTATTTTTTCAGATATTCGATCTTCGCGACGCGCGGATTCAGGGTCTCGCCGAAGGAATAGCGCCCCGAAACGCCGAAGGCGCAAAACGGATCGGTGAAGACATTAAAGGCGGCAAGAGACAAAAGACACAAAAGCGCCGCGCAAAAGACGGTAATACACCACTTTTTCGAATTCAAGAGGCTTTTTCTCCTTTGGAATTTGGGATCCGAGATCCGGAATCAGAACTGCTTGTAAATAAACTCCGAGGCGATATAGCTTCCGCGGAAAACGCCGAACGCCAAAAACGCCGCGAACAAAAGAAGGCTTGCGATAAAGACGGCGGCGGTTCCTTTTTTCTCGATCGCCGCGTCGATGGGACGTTCCTTTTCCGCCGCAAATTCGACGGCGAAAAGAAGAAGCGCTCCCAAAAGCAAAACGAGATAATCGATTCCCGAAAGCCCGAGTGCGAGAAAGGTCCCGCCGCAAAGCTCGCGGGGGCGGAAATCGGTAAAGAGCGCACCGAACTTATAAAGTGCGTCGGGAATATCCGCCGCGCGGGTAATATAGCGCCCGATCACCACCAAAACCGATGTGCGAAGCACGCGAAGAACGCGCACCGTGCGCGCTTTTGCGGGCGGGTAGGAAACCTCGCGCAGTCTTTGCGGCGCAAGGCGCGGCTCAAGCAGGAGCGACGAGGTGATGATCACGCCGTTATACACGCCGAAAAGAATGTATTTGAAATTTGCGCCGTGCCAAATTCCGATGACGAAATAAACGATAAAGGTGGCAAGCGACGTGGAGAGAATTTTGCCCGCGCTGCCTTTGATGTGCCGGCGGGTGAATTTTCCGAAACGGATAAAAGGCTTGGAAAGGGTGAGCGGATAGAAAAGATAATCCTTCAGCCACGCGCCGAGCGTGATGTGCCAGCGCCGCCAAAACTCCGCAAGGCTCTCGGAAAAGATCGGACGTCGAAAATTTTGCGCCATGTCGATCCCGAACAGCTTTCCGACGCCGCGTGCGATGTCGATCCCGCCCGAAAAATCGCAATAGAGCTGCAAACAGTAAAACAGAATGCCGCACAGCAGCATGCCGCCGCCGAACGAGCCTTTTTCCGCGTCGAGAAGAGCGCCCGCGCAAACGGCGGCGCGGTCGGCGATGACAAGCTTTTTCAAAAGTCCCCAAAAGGCGGTTTTTACGCCGCTTTTGAGATTGTCAAACGAAAAATCGTCCCCGCGGTAAAGCTGCGGCGCAAGCTCGTCGTACCGCGCGATCGGGCCCTGAACCAACTGGGGAAAAAACGAGACGAAAAGCGCAAAGCGGAAAATGTTTTTCTCCGCCGGATATTTTCCCCGCTTCACGTCGATCAGATACCCCATCGACTGGAAAATATAAAAGGAAATGCCGAGCGGCAGGACAAGATCGACCCGCAGAAGCTCCTTCGGAACCGACAACTCGTCGAGGGTAAGATTCCAATATTTGACGAAATACAAAAGGGAAAAATTGAGCAAAAGACACGCCGCGCAAAGAAACTTCTTTTGCTTTGCGGCGCGCTTTTTGTATTCTTTTTCCGCTTCTCCGTCGGCTTTCGGGATTTCCTTGTTTAAAAGCCGCGCAAAGAAATAGGTCGAAAGAGTCGTGAAGAGAAGATACGGCAAAAAGGAAACGCCGTAGGAAAGATAAAATGCATAGCTGAGCGCGAGCAGAAGATACGGACGGGCTTTTTTCGGGATCAGCGAATAAAGAAGCAGTCCCGCCGCGACAAAAAGTCCGAACGCTCCCGTTGTGAACGCCATTTATTTTGCCTCCACAAGGGCGGCGATGGCGTCGACCGAATTGAAGTTTTCGGGAACGAGATCCTCCACGCCGATCTCGACGTCAAAGGCGTCGATCAGCTCGCTCACGAGCGAAACGATGTCAAACGAATCGAGAATGCCGTCGTCGATGAGCGTGTCGGAGGAAAGGTCGGCGGCGGGGCAAAGCTCGGTCAGAATCGAAATTACTTTTTCTTTGGTGTTCATACGGATACTCCTTTTTGATAAACGGTCGAGGTGATCTCGTCGCGGACAAAGCCGAACGATTCGTATAATGCGCGCGCCGCGCGGTTTTCGCTCCCCGTAAAGACCGATACGGTCTTTTTACCGTGCGCGGCAAGAAAGCTTTCGCACAACAGAGCGGCGACGCCTTTTTTTCGGCGGTCGGGATGTACGCAAAGATGCTTTATTTCGGCGCGCTTTGCGGAACACGAAAAACGCAGAAGCCCCGCAAGCGTCCCGTCTTCGGTCTTTCCCAAAACGTTTCCCTTTTCGCAGTCACGGCAAAACTCCGTAAAGGTCGGCAGCGCCGCCGTGCGGGGGTCAAAGCATTTTGAAAGAAGCGAAAAGCCCTCCCGCACCTGCGAAGGGAGAAGCGGACAAATGCCCGACGGAGAACCCGACGCGCCTTCCGACGGGGCGCGCGACAGGTGAACGCGCGAAAAAAACGGCGTAAAACTTTCGGCAAGAAACGCGGGCGCGTCCCCCGCGACCTCGCAGAGGAGGGAAAGAGAAGACGGAAAAAGCGGCATTTTTTCGCCGAGAACATAAACGTACAAAGAATAAAAACCGTCGCGCGAAAGAAAAATACCCAAAAATCCGTCTTCGGCGTGCGTAAAAAGCCGCCCTTCGGCAATTTCCGAAGCGTAGGTATCGGGCGAGAGAAAGGCGTTGGTAAAAACGCCGCGGCGCAGAAACGGAAAGACACGCGCCGAAAGCTCTTTTACGCTCGAAACGGGACAAAGATAAACGTTATTTTCCATAAGATGTGTTAAAAGAATCCCGGATCTTCACCCGATCGATCTTTCCGTTGGCGTTGTACGGGAGCGCCTCATAAGAAAGATAAAGATTGGGAATCATATATTTCGGAAGGCGCTTCGAAAGGGCAAAGACCAGCTCTTTTTGCGAAATTTCGCCCGAGAAAGCGCAGACGATGCGGTCGTGCGGCGCGTCGTAAAAGCAGATCGCTTCGACGATCTCGGGAACGCCGCCCAGCGCCCGCTCGATCTCGCCGAGCTCGATGCGATAGCCCATGTGCTTGATCTGCCCGTCGCGGCGCGATTGAAAAACAATGTCGCCGTCGGCGTTTTTCACGCCGATGTCGCCCGTGCGGTACAGTATGTCGGGATAACGGACGGCGGGGTTTTGCACAAAGGCGGCGGCGGTCTTTTCGGGTTCGTTGAAGTACCCTTTTGCGACGCCCGCGCCGCGAACGCAAATCTCGCCTGCCTCGCCGTCCTTTACGGGAAGAAGATTTTCGTTAAGAAGCAATACCTCCTTGTTGCGAAAAGCGCGCCCGATCGGGATCGGCTCGTCGTCGGCATAGGCTCTGTTCAGAACGTGATAGGTGCAGTCGACCGTCACCTCGGTCGGACCGTACAGGTTGACGACGCAAAGAGAGGGCAACGCCGCCTTCCACGCGTTTACGTGCCTTGCAAGCAGCGCTTCGCCGCCGAGCGCGGCAAGACGAAGCGTGTGCGGCGCTTTCTTTTCGAGAATTTTCGAGGACGCGACCAGATGGAACGCAGACGTCGCCCACGTGATGCAGGTCGCCCCTACGCGGTTCAATTCGTCGATGAGAAGTGTCGGGAACAAAAAGAGCTTTTTGGAAAGAATGCGATCGTGCGCGCCGAGCTTCAGCGTGAGGTAAATGTCCTTTACCGAACAGTCGAAATAAAAGGGCGCCTGATTGGCGAATACGTCGCTCTCACGGAAATCGAGCGCCGCGCAAAGCTCGTCGATAAAATCGATCACCGCGCGGTGCGAAATGACGATTCCTTTCGGCGTGCCCGTCGACCCGGATGTGAAGATCACATAAACGGGGTCGACGTCCAAGGTTTGCGCCCGCCGCTCCGAAAGAAGAGGCTCGTCGACGGCGTTTTCGATTTCATCGCAGGCGATAAGCGGAACGCTTTCGGGAAAAGAATCGGTTTTGTCGCCGTTTTTGTATAAGACCGCGCACGGGTCGAGACGCGAAAGAATGCCGCAGAGCCGCGCGGACGGCATTTCAGGGTCGAGGGGAACGTAGTAATTCCCGCTGTACAAAACACCGAAAAAGGCGCAGAGCGTTCCGATGTGCCGACCGACCGCAACGCCTATGGGACGGTTTTGCCCGAATCGGTGCGCAAGCGCACTTCCGATCGCCCGCGCGCGGTCATAAAGCGCGGCAAACGTAATGCTCTCGTTCTCGTCGGAATAAGCGATCTTTTCGGGAACGCGCAAAGCGGACGCTTCGAGATATTCGAGAACGTTTTTCATTTTCTCTCCGTCCTTTCCGCAACTATAATAATGTAAACAGCACACAAATATATACGAGTTTTATTGTAGCACAAAAGCGTGCGCTTGTCAATCACGGAAAGGGGTTTTCGAAAGGGAGGGCGGCTCCTTTTTGAAATTCCCCGACAAAACATGGATCACCCGTCGTCCCTTTTTCAATGCATAAGCAATTGTGTTTTTTGTTCCCGAAGCCGTACCGTTCCACGCGGCAATAACGAGACTTGCATTGTCCGCCATAAATCGGTTGCGCACATCGTAGCAATTGCGTGTATATTGAAAGGACAGCGTATAAACTTCGTCGGCATGGGCAATTATTTTCGGATAGCGTAGCTGTTCGACATCACTTCGTCCTTTTTCAAAGTCAGGATAAGGAAGCGCGCAAAAGAGGTGCAGAAGGTTATTTTGCTCTTTGCGGTGCAACACGATTTCTGCTGCCCAAATGTCTGCTCCTTCTGCCATACCTGTAAAAAAGTCGGTATAACCAACTGCTGTCGCATCGTCGATTGCAGTTGTCAGCAGATGCTTTACTTCCTCTTCACTTTGGACAAGTTTTTTCGAGCGGTGCCCGGTGAAACAAACGGATTGGGAAAGAGAATGAATTTTCATGCTTTACTCCTCAAACGGCTTTTTCGGAATTTACACGAAAACAGTATACCAAATTATTTGAAATTACGCAAGTGCGTACACGCATAAACGGAACTTCCCGTAAAATTCTATCCGTAAGGAGTGATCTTATGGGCATAAAAGAAGCGGTCGTTCTGCGCATTCGCGAACTGTGCGAGCAAAACAAGATCAAATTCAACACCCTCGCGAACGAATCGGGGCTTACGCCCTCGACCGTCTACAGCGTTTTGGACGAAAAACGTAAGGATATCGGTATTTTGGTGCTGAAAAAGATATGCGACGGCTTGAATATTACCATCACCGAATTTTTCGATACCGATCTGTTTCGAAACTTGGAGCAGGAAATAAAGTAAAAGCCAAGGATAGTTCGATGACATTAAATTTTTACAAGTTTTTTCGAAAAACACTTTACAAGCGCTTATTTTTGTGGTATACTCTCCCTTGTCGACGTCTGTCCCTATCGCTGTGCCGCGGAAATATGCCTTACCGCAAAGCACGCTTTTCGGTTCAAGAGGTCTTTCACCTGCCCGGTGCATCGGTTGTCGGATTCGGCGCGACGAAAAAATTATTTTTATGTAAAGGTGGAACAAAACCATGATGCAGAAAGAAGTTAAGCAGCAGATCATCGAACAGTACCATACGCACGAAGGCGACACCGGTTCGCCCGAGGTTCAGATCGCCATTCTGACCTCCCGTATCAACACGCTCACCGAGCATCTGCGCGCAAACAACAACGACCATCACTCGAGACGCGGTCTTCTGAAGATGATCGGTCACAGAAGAAACCTTCTCAACTATCTCCAGAAGAAGGACATCACCCGTTACCGTGCCATCATCGAAAAGCTCGGTCTGAGAAAGTAATCGCATTTTTCAAAGCGGAAGGGTTTTCGCCCTTCCGCTTTAAACCGTTTTTTACGGCGGATTCATGGTCTCTTTAGCATTTACAAAAGCGGAAAGATTTTTTTTGTTTCCCTTTTTGTAAGTGCTAAGCTGTGTTTCCGCCGTCGAATAAAAAAATACACTTTACGGAGGAAACACCATGTTCGAAAGTATCAAAAATCTTTTTTCGAGCCTCCGCGAACACGACGAAACGGAGGTTAAAAGCATGTTCGAAAATTACAAGAAATTTTCCTTTGATTTCGAGGGCCGTCCCCTCATCGTCGAAACCGGTAAGATCGCACAGCTTGCGAACGGTTCGGCACTTGTCCGCTACGGCGACACCGTTGTTCTCGCAACGGCAACCGCTTCCGCCGCTCCCCGCGACGGCATCGATTTTCTGCCCCTCTCGGTCGATTTTGAAGAGCGTCTTTACTCGGTCGGCAAGATCCCCGGAAGTTTTCTGAAGCGTGAAGGAAAGCCCAGCGAAAAGGCGATCCTCACCTCGCGCGTCATCGACCGCCCGATCCGTCCCCTTTTCCCGAAGGATCTGCGCAACGATGTTTGCCTGAATCTGCTCGTTCTGTCGGTTGACCCCGACAATTCGCCCGAGATCACCGCTATGATCGGCGCGTCGATCGCCCTTTCCATTTCGGATATTCCGTGGAACGGACCGATCGCCGGCGTATTCATGGGTCTTGTGGACGGCGAGCTTGTCGTAAACCCCACCGCCGCACAGCGCGCCAAGAGCGATCTTGAGCTTACCGTTGCCGGCAGTGAAAAGAAGGTCGTCATGATCGAAGCGGGCGCCAAGGAAGTGCCCGAGGATACCATGTTCGACGCCATCATGAAGGCGCATGAAGAGATCAAGAAGGTCGTTGCTTTCATCAACACCATCGTTGCCGAGATCGGCAAGCCGAAGTTCTCGTACCCCTCGTGCGAGGTCGACCACGACATGTTCGACGCCATCGAAGAGTATGCGATCGAAAAGGTTCGCGCCGCGCTCGACACCGACGACAAGACGGTTCGCGACGAGCGTCTGAAGGTCGTTTACGACGATGTGTTCACGCACTTTGCCGAGACTTATCCCGATTCGCAGGCGGCTATGACCGAATGCCTTTACAAATTACAGAAAAAGGTCGTAAGAAGATGGCTTCTCGACGACGGCAAGCGCGTTGACGGCAGACGTCTCGATCAGATTCGTCCTCTTGCCTCCGAGGTCGGACTTCTTCCCAGAACCCACGGCTCGGCGCTCTTTACCCGCGGTCAGACGCAGGTTCTGACGACCGTAACGCTCGGACCCGTCAGCGATCAGCAGATGCTCGACGGTATCGACAGCGAAGAATTCAAGCGCTATATGCACCACTATAACATGCCCGCTTATTCGGTCGGCGAAGCAAAGCCGACCCGCAGCCCCGGACGCCGCGAGATCGGTCACGGTGCGCTTGCCGAGCGTGCTTTGGTCCCGGTCATTCCGGATGTCGAAAAGTTCCCGTATGCGCTCCGCCTTGTTTCCGAAGTCGTTTCCTCCAACGGTTCGACCTCGCAGGGCTCGATCTGCGCCTCCACGCTTGCTCTTATGGACGCGGGCGTGCCGATCTCCGCACCGGTCGCCGGTATCTCCTGCGGTCTCGTTACCGAGGGTGAACGCTGGATGACCATGCTGGATATTCAGGGACTTGAGGACTTCTTCGGCGATATGGACTTCAAGGTTGCCGGTACGAAGAAGGGTATCACCGCCATTCAGATGGACCTGAAGATCGACGGTCTTACGCCCGAAATCATCAAGGCGGCATTTAAGCAGACCCGCGAAGGACGTCTTTACATCCTCGATGAGGTCATGTTAAAGGCAATTCCCGAGCCGCGCGCCGACGTTTCCAAGTATGCGCCCAAAATGATCTCGATCAAGATCGATCCCGACAAGATCCGTGAAGTAATCGGTTCGGGCGGAAAGGTCATTCAGAAGATCTGCGCCGATACCGGTGCCAAGATCGATATCGAGGACGACGGTTCGGTATTTATTGCCGCCGTTGACCGCGAGGGCGGCGAAAAGGCGCTTGCCATCATCAACGCGATCGTTCACGATCCCGAAGTCGGCATGGAATTTGTCGGCAAGGTAACCCGCATCCTTTCCTTCGGCTGCTTCGTTGAGTATGCCCCCGGCAAGGAAGGATTGGTTCACATTTCGAAGCTCGACAAGAAGCGCGTCGAAAAGGTAGAAGACGTTGTTTCGGTTGGCGACGAGATCAGGGTCAAGGTTGTGGAGATCGACGACAAAGGTCGTATCAACCTCTCCCGCAAAGACTGCCTTTGATTTAATTTAATTGAAAAAAATCCCGCACAGTTTTTTATGTGCGGGATTTTTTTGTCGGAAAAAGGCGGAAAAGAAGAACAAACCGCATGAACGAAGAAAAAGAAACAGAGTTTGTAAAGGTATACACCTTTGCAAGCCCTTAATTTTTTTAAGATTCCGTGTATAAGTATATCGCATTTTTCAAAATATTTCAAACGGTTTTGTAATTTTTTTAATTTTTGCGATATTTTGCCTGAATTGGACGGATTTATAAATGTATACTATTCCGAACGTCTTCGTTTTGTGCGCGCGGGAGCTTCCAAACGGTCACAATTCGAAAAGCGTCTGTCACAAAACGAAACGACTTTTTGCACGAAAAGGGGTACACTGATATAAAGTCGGCATTTTTAACAAAATGCCGGACGATTATATGCATTTTTCTTTCGAATCGCCCACATGCCGCAGGATTTTGTATGGACATTTTTTCGCTTTGGCGATACAATAAAAAATAAATGCGATTGAAAAACATAAAACCGCACGAAAAAGAGAGCGAATTTTTGCCGCGTCGGTGCGCGATTTGTCATGAAAACCCGCCGAATCGGAAAAATGTTGCTTCGCGGCGATGTGTGCGGCTTTTTCTCTTGACTTTCGGTTCGGTTTTGTGTATTATGGTACATATAGGGTGGAAAACATCCGTATTTTTGTTCATTTTGCTTGCTGTTCCGAAAAAAGCTCATCTTTGCCGAGCTTCAGCAATGCATGTGGCTGCGCGAGTCGGTGAAACGGAAGAGAACAAAGACAAAGACAGGTCCGTGCCCAAGCGGCTATGTTTTAAACAAACGCCCGTTATAGGCTGCCCGTATGAAGACCCTGAGGGGTTTTATCATAAATACATTATTTTTTGGAAGGGGAAAAGACATGAAACACCACAGTATGCGCGCGCTTGCGCTTGTGCTTTCGGTTCTTCTTGCGATCGGCTGTGTGCCGTTTGCCGCAAGTGCCGAGGAGTTCGCACTCCCCGCAAGCGATCTTTCCAATCTTGCGTATATCTTGAACAACGAGAGCGATACCGATCTTCGCGTCGTGTATCTCGGCGGATCGGTCACGGCGGGCGCCGGTGCGAGTCAAGCCAATGAAGGCAGCTGGCGCGCTTTGGTCGGAAAATGGTTCACCGAAACGGTGGGCGAGGATTCCGCCTACGGCAAGACCGTCACCAACATTGACGCGGGAATCGGTGCGACGGGCAGCTTTTTCGGCGCTTACCGTTTTTACCGGGACGGTCATTGCGACGAAGGCGCTCCCGACGTACTCTTCATCGAGTATTCGATCAACGACGGTTACGACTCCATAAACGGCACCGACGCGGCGATTTATTATGAATCGATCCTCCGTCAGGCTTATGCCGTAAACCCGAAGATCCAGATCATTCCCGTCTTCACGACCGACGTTTCGTTTGCCAACGCTTATCTGAAGAACGGCACCGAGGGCGGCGCTTGCTTTGAGGCGCACCGCAGACTGGCGGAGCATTACAACCTTCCGCAGCTCAACGTCGGACGCGCTCTTGTCGATGTCATGGCAGAGGAATCGGGACAGACCTCTTTCACAGCGAACGACGCAATCTGGAAGAAATATATCACCGACTCCTGCCATCCCAACGATGCGGGCTATGTGATCTATGCCAAGACCATCACCGATTATCTCGAAAAACAGCTTTTCAGTAACGAAGTAGTCCGCACGGGCACGTACACCGACATCGTGCTTCCCGAAACGACCTATTCCGACGCTTCAAAGCTGATCTTAAACGGACGTTATATCAGCTTTAAGGATGCGGGCTTTACGCAGAAAGACCTGAACGGCTTTACGCTCAACGCAAGGAGCGGCGAAAGCGTTAAGGCTTCGAGCAACGGCACGATTACCTCGAACAACCGTAACGCCTCCTTTGCCTACACCTTCAAGGGGCGCGGCACGGGCTTTTACAACTTCGGCTATCCCGCAAGCGGAAGCCTGAAATGGACGATCACCGCCGTGGACGATGAAAGCGTCACCTACAGCGGCAAAACCTCGCTTATCAAGAACTATTCCACAGGTCTGCCGATTCCCGCCGCCATTATCAACGGTCTTGCAGATCGCGAGTGGCGTGCCGAATACGTCCTCGATCAGAATGCGGACGGTGTTCGCGCCGATCTGCGCTACATCTATGTGGACGGCGATCCCTCGACGGTACATCCCGCGACGGCTCCCGACACAAAGGTTATTTATCTCCCGACGGTCGTAAAGGCTTCGGATCTTTCCTCGGGATGCAGCTTGGACGGCGCGGGAACCTTTGACGCGGCGGCAGACTTTCACGGTCTTTCGGCAAGAGCCTTGACGCCGAAAACGTCTTCGACCGCCACGATCGGTCTTAACTGGTGGGAATGTATGGCCTACAACATTTCCTTCCCCGGTACAAAGTATATTGCCGTCACCTACTATTATGAGGATACGGCGGGAAGCGCCGAAAATCAAGCGGCGTTCCGTATTTGTCAGGTAAACAACGTAGGCAACGACGCGCTCAACTGGATAACGGGCAGCGGCGAGGATGCGGGCTACCTTTATACACAACGCTCCGCTCCCGTTGTCACAAACAAGTGGGTCACACAGTATTTTGACTATACCGAGACGGCGGCATGGCTTGCCGAGACCTATCCCGGCATGATCCTGAAGCAGGTGTATTTCTACCCTTACGGCACAGATGCCAAGGGAAATACCGTTCCCGCAGGACAGGTTGCCTACCTGAACAACATAAGCTTCCATCAGGAAATGCCGATTCTGTATAACACCTCGGGTGAAAGAACCCTTCAGAACGACGGAAGCGCGATCGCTTACGTTTCCGAAACGGGTTCGGTAACGGTCGGCGGAAAGACGTATGAAGCGTACGAAGCAATTGCCGATGCCATAACGGCTCTTTTTCCCGTCGGCGGTACGATTTATTTCACCGGCACGCAGGTCTTCTCCGATACGTCGGAGGCGCGCGGCAAGATCATGCTCATCGGTCTTGACTCGACGGCATATCTTACCAACCAAAAGCTTGAGATCTACGGCGGAGACACCGAGTTTGACAGCCTTACCATGGCGGGCGCCGGATGGGAAAGCTGGACGCGCACAAACGGAAACGTTCTCACCTTCGGTAAAAACTTCAAGAGCGAAAAGACCATCTATTACGGTCAGAGCAATAACGGAAAAGCGAACAAGATCGATTTCCATAACGGCTCGTTCGGTGAAGGCGGTGCGGCTGCCGAATACGGCAGAACGCACACCGTCACGGGAGACACGATTTATAACTACTACGGAGGTTCGTTCAATCATATCCGCGTCATCTCCCGTAACGGAAAGGGCACGGCAGACGGCGGTATCCAGACCGTAAACGGCGACATTTATCTGAACATCTACGGCGGAAGCTTCGTCTCCGTTTTCCCTGCCTCAACGACGGCTATTTTGAACGGCAGCGCGTTTATCAACGTAAGCGGCGGTAAATTTAAGGGCGACTTCTCTTACGGCTCGTCTCAGAATTTTGTTACCTCCGACACGCGCAGAATGCGCGTAAACGGCGACTACGTTCTCCTCTTTAATAATGCCGAGATCAAAGCGGCGGGCGGCAGCCTTGCGGGAAGATCGATCGGCATAACGCAGAATCAGCCGCTGATCACGTCGGGCAAAAAGATCATCATCAGCAACAACCACGAGCTTGCTTCCGACACCGGTCTTGATCTTTCCGGCAACCTTGCGGATGTCGTTCTGACCGTTTCGGGCGGTAAAGCCGAGCTTGTCCGCGGAGAGAACGGTATTTGCACGAGCTATACGCTCACTCCCGATAAGGAGGGCGATGCCCCGTATGCAAACGGCGTAAAGCTTCTTCCCGACGAAGGAGGATTCTATACGCTCAATGCCGGAACGACGGAGATTGTCTTCCGGGCAGACGATTCGATCGATGTGATTTACGCCGACGGCAGCGGCAATACGGTCGAAACGATCGGAAGTGCGAACAATTCGATCACGCTTCCCGTCAACCCCTTTGCTAAGAGCGGCTACACCTTTGCGGGCTGGAGGACGGAGGGAGACGATACGGTTTATGCTCCCGGCGATACCTATCTTCTCGGCGAGACCGCCGTCACCTTTACGGCGCGATGGCTGGAAAACAGCGAGGTTCCCGTCCTTTACGTAAAGCAGTCGGCGGAACGTTCGGGACTCGGTCTTACGGCGGACGCCCCCGTTAAAACCATCAAGGAGGCCATCAACATTGCGGGAGCGGATCGAGACTTTACGATTATGTTCCTCGACGATTACAACGAAAGCCAAGCCTCGGATTATGCCGTGACGGGCGCCAACCACACGGGAACCATCACCTTCTCGTCGACCGAAAACGGTTCGCTCGGTTGGGTGGCGCAGTTCTGCACCAAGGGCCCCGCAATTTTCGAGAATATCAATTTTAAGATTCGGGCAAACAACAACTTCATTGTAAATGACCAGAACCCCGTAACCTTCGGCAAGAACGTCAAGAACCTTCCGTATAGCGGAACGACCCACAGACCGAAGCTCCATATGGGTCGTCAAAACGGGAATACGTCGTTCCAAAATTTCCGTATGGACAGCGGCAGCGTTAATATTGCCTATATCGGTCCGTTCTATAACTCACAGGGCACTACCCGCACCTGCGACGGCGCCAAGGTTACGATAAACGGCGGTACGCTTGACTCGCTCATTCTCGGTCCTGACTCGTATGGATCTGTGACCGGCGGAGTAAGATTCACCGGAACCGTAACCGTGCTGTACAGCGGCGGCAAAATCAATTCGATCACCACGGGTCCCCGCGCGGTTTCGTATGCCGATACGCAATTTATTGCCAACAACGGTCTTACCTTCCCGGCACTTCCTTCGGAAACCGACAACGGCAAGCGTTATATCGTCAACAGCGCCGTCGGAGGTACGGTAACCGATACCGACACGGTCGGAACCTTCAAGATCGTTTCACAAAGCGGCGCTTTGTTTATAGACGGAGATAGGATTGCAATTACCGATAACGACCTTTATACGCTTACGCCCGGAACACATACCGTAACCTACGGAAGCACGGTTGTTATAACGGAGGACGGAAACGGCTCGTATATCGACGAAGCGGCAGGCAGCATTACGGTCGGAAAAGACTCGATCGCAGCCTTTACCGAATCTTCGATTCTTTCGAGAGACGGTGCGCTCTTTATCGGTTGGTTTAAGGGTGAGAAGGCTGTTAAGAACGGCGACGCACTCCGCAAGGGAGATGTTCTCACCGCACACTTCCTCCCGATCCGTACCGAAAGTCAGTTTAACGTGCTCGGCGCACAGGTTCGTCTTACGGGCGAAGAGGGACTCCGCTTTGTAAACGAATTCACCATGGATCTGTTTAAGGCTCTCGGTGCTTCGGGCGCTGCGTTTACGCAGAAGACCGAAAGCGACGATACGAACGAGGGAACGGGATTTGTTATCCTACCCGAGTCCTATCTTGCCGAGAACGAAGCGCTCACCAAGGAGACCGAAAACGCATATACCGTTCCCGCAAAGAACATTTTTGCTGCGGATGAAAATGCGTTCCGCTATACGGTTTGCGTAACGGGTATCGAGGAAGCGAATTACACGCGCCGCTATGCAGTCGTTCCGTATATCACGTACAATACCGCAAACGGCGTTTCGTACACCTTCTACGGTGACCGGTATGCAACTTCGATCGCCGCAGTGGCAAAGGCGGCTCTCGCAGATGAAAGTGCGACCTTTACCGACGCCCAGATCGAACGCCTGAACGCTCTTGCAAAAGACGCGTAAACAGCTTTATACATCAAGGGCAAAGCTCCTTTGATAGACCCATAACCTTTTCCGCCGTCCGATTTCCCCCTTTTTTCGGACGGCGGAGAAGACAGCAAACCCCGCTCGAAAATGTATTTTCGAGCGGGGCTGCTTTTTGCGTTATGAACATTTCCCGTTACATATTCCCTCGCACCAGCGTGTCAATTGCGGAATTAATGCCCGAGAAAACGAGCGCGGCGGAGGAAAAAATGCCTTCGAAAAGGTCGTCTGCCGCCTCCCGCACAGGAGTCGGAAATAAGAGTTTTTCTGCCTCCCGCGCCCCGCTTGCGCCCGCGAGAAGCGTTTCCTTTACGGCGGGATCCATCGTGTATTCGTCGTCGCCCAACCGAAGAGTCGCGCTGTCAAAGTCAAATGAAAAAAGATCAAAGAGAGCAAGCTCGTTCTTTTTCAATGCCGTGACGGCGTACAACAAAAAGACAAGGGTCAGAAAAAGAGTCAGAAAAAAAGAAAATCGGTCGCTGTGTTTCCCCATTTTTTACGTTCCTCCGTTTTTGGTTTTGTGCTTTCGACGGTCATTCCTTTATCACGTCGGCGAAGGACTTAGCGAAAAGACGCACGCTTTTTTGCGCTTCGGAAAGTTCCCCGCCGCACGAGCCTGCCTCTAAAAGAAAATAACCGCTCGCGATCTGCTGATTAAAGCTTGCGCGGCGCAGATTGATTCCGCGCATCAGCGACGGATATTTTTTCTCGGCGCTGTTTTGGATCGCCTGTGCAACGCGCAGATTGCTTTGCCAGTTGGGGTGATTTGCTCCTGCCTCGTCGGTTCCGACAACCAGCATCAAGCGCGCGCATTTTTCGCCGAAAAGCTCGGTCGAAAGGTCGGCATATCCGTCTCCGTCGGGAACGGCGTCGCGGTGAAGGTCGATGATATAGCGTATCGACGGATAGCGGGAAAGATAATCCCGCGCAGCACGGGCGGAGTTTTGATAAGCCTTGATGAACGAATCCTTGTCGAACATTTCCCGACAGTGCAGCACCGAAATGCCCTCCTCGCTCAGCGCTTCGGCAAGCGCGTCGCCAACCGACACGACGTTTTGCGCCGTGTCGTCGGTACGGTAATTCGACGCATTCGGCGCGTCGGCATAGCATTCGGTGCCGTGGGTGTGCAGAATGAGAACCGACGGGCTGTTCTCGCCGAACACATCCACCGCGTCGGCGCTCTCTGCGTCCGAAAGAAGCGGGATCGGATACGGCGTTTCCGAAAGCGCGCCGAGATCGATACTGTATGCGGTCTCGTTGATAAGCGCGCTTTCCGAAGTGCGTGTCGTCTTTACGGGTTCGGCACTTGGGTTGTTATCAGATAAAACCGCGTTATCGGCATTTTCGGAGGGCTTTTTCTCGGTATTCGGCAGAAAAAACGTTTCCGAAACTCCGGAAGCTTCCGAAAGCTCCGCATCCGAAGTAGGGAAAAGGGTCGCGTCGGAAACGGTATTTTCTGGCTGCTCCTGTGCGGACAAAGCACGAATAAATCCGACGAGACGTTCGCGTAATACCGCTTCGTCGGCGGTCAGAAGTCCGCAGGTAATGTCCTGCGCCCGCTTTCCGCCCGGCGTGAACGGCGCGCACAAAAGCCCCAAAACCGACAAAAGCAAAAAAGCTCGGAATACTCGTCCGTAGCTTTTCGCGCGCCGAATTTTGCGCGAGGCAAATTCGATCGTTGCGGCGGCTTTTTCGATTTTTTCGATTTCGTTGCCGTCCGTTTTCCCGATCTCGACGGTCGAAACGCTCTCGGCGATCGACGGAACGGTCGGCTCCGAAAAATGCGGCAAAGGTTCGGGTCTTGCCGTCGAAAAACGCTTATAACTCATGTCCGCCGCCTCTTTTTTGGAAAATCACATAAGCAGTATATGGATTTTCGCCGTGCGTTATGCGGCAGATGCGCAAAATACGCTATTTATTGGTGCTTTTTCGATAATCGCTCGGGGAAAGCCCGACGATCTTTCGAAAACTCGTGCTGAAATAATAAACATTCGGATATCCGACCTTTTCGGCAATTTCCCGCACCGTGCAGCGTTCGGTTTTCAAAAGCTCGCAGGCGTATTTCATTCGGAGCGACAAAAGGTATGCCTTGGGCGGCATTCCGAAACGGCGTTTGAAGATGCGCTTGAAATAAGCGTGACTGATGCCGCAAAGAGTGCCGAGACGGTCGATATCCACATCTTCGTAGAAATGCTCGGAAAGATAATCGACCCCGGGGCGGATCTTTTCGAACAGGTCGTTCGGAACGTACTCTTCTTCGCTTTGTAAAATGCCGAGAATTTCGTAAAGACAGGCAAGCGTTGTGTGAAAATAACCGTTTCGCTTCTCTTTCCATGTTTTTTCCGCTTTGCGAAAAAGACGGGAAAGATCGTCGTATCGGCGTGGGAAAACGAGAAATGCCGTGTTTTCAAACGGAAGGGTTGTATCAAATTGTATATCTATACAATATCCTTCCTCCAAAGTACGGCAGGTGTATTCCACGGGGGTGTTTTTTGCGGGGAGAAAACGCACCGACCCTTTTTTATCGAGAAATACCTTTTTGTCAAAACGGGTCTCGGTTTGCCCTTCAAGCTTTATAATCAGCTCGTTGTGATACACTTTTCCGCTGTAATCGCGCACTTTCGGAGTAAATTTACTTTGCACGGTAAAAACCGAAACAATGTCGGTAACAAGTATCTTTGGATTCATTTTGCCGTTCTCGCTTTTCCTGTTTTTTGACAGTATAACAAACGCGAAAAAGTTTGTCAAGATTTTTGTACTAAAAAATATAAATAACCGTTTTCTGTATTTTCCTTTTCAAAAACGTGCGGTATACTGTGTACAAGAGTCCTTGCCGAACGGGTTTCGGCAGGAAAAAACACCCTTCGAAAAGAGGAAAGATTATGACGGAACGTATACGGAATATGGCAAAGGAAGCGATGTACGGCGAGGACAAATTTCCGCGCTGTTCGATCTCTGTGGAAAATGAAAGCGAACTGAGCTCACCGAAGGCGATCGCGGAGGGACTGCGGCGTTATTTTCGCAAAGTTCCGATAAAAGAGTATCCCGGTGAGAAGCTTTTCGGGCGCATTCGCTTTTCCGGATGCGATTATCCTTCCGATTTTTATCGTCGCGCTGGCTGCGAAAGCTTCGGAAAATACTGGTCGAAGCATTGCTGGAACAGACCCGACCCCGTGTTTTATTGGGGTTGGACGCACGTTGTTTTGGATTTTGATTCGCTTTTGAGAGAAGGGCTTTACGGATATAGGGAAAGAATCTGCTCGAGACCCCAAAAAGACGAATTCTGCGAAGCCATGGTTATAGTTTTGGATTCTCTTGAGGAGTTTTCTCTTCGCTGCGCGGAGTGCTGCTCATCCCCGCGCCTTCGTTCGATTCTTCAAAAAGTGCCGATGCGGCCCGCCGGGGATTTTTATGAGGCGGTTCAGGCGGTTTGGTTTTTGTTCCAGTTTTGCGCCGACAGCCTCGGACGAATCGATCGGTATTTATATCCGTATTACAAAAACGATATCGAAAGCGGAAAGATCGACCGTGATGAAGCAAAGGATTTGCTTCAGGAGCTGTTCGTCCGCGTATACGAAACACAGACCGACAACAAAGCACTTCCGATAAGCGGACACAATCATCTGGTCGTCGGCGGATATTTGCCCGACGGGACTGACGGCTTTAACGAGCTTTCGCGTTTGGTTCTTGAATGTATCGCCGAGCTTCCCACTTTCCGCCCGCAAGCTTCGTTTCGTTATACGAAATACACCTCTCCCGAGACCATGCGGTTTATCACCGAACTGAATGCTAAGTGTCAATGGATCGTTTTTGTTAACGACGAGCCGCGCCTTCCGGGTATGGCCGATGTCGGAATCGACCCCAAAGATGCCGTCGATTATACGGTCGTCGGGTGCAACGAATGGAATCTTCCCTGCGGAGCGGATCTTTCGCTTGCCCACGTCAATCTTCTGCACTCGTTGGAATCGCTTTTGTATGAGGACCCGCAGATCGAAAAAACGCAGAGCTTTGATGAGGTCATGACGCGGCTTTACGGATATATGAAACGGGATATGGAAACGATTGCGTCGGAATATCCGCGTTATGTCGCTGCCACGGCGGGGGATATCAATGTTTTGACCTCGGCGCTTTGTCGCACTTGCATCGAAAGGGCAAAGCCGTTTTCCGACGGAGGCGCGAAATATCACGGTATTACATTCTCCTTCAACAGCCTTTCCAACGTTGCCGATTCTCTTTCGGTCATAAAGCAGTTTGTATTCGACGAAAAAAAGCTTACGATGGCATCCCTTTGCGACATGCTTCGAAAAAATTACAAAGGGTATGAGGACATCCGCACACAAATTCTGCGCACGGGACATTTCTTCGGAAACGATGACGATTATGTTGATTCGATCGTCGAAAGGGCCGTGGACGAACTGTATGCGATTCGTTCCGAGCTTCCGCGGAACAAGGATGATATTTACATTATCGGCTCGTTTGTCGGCGCGACGCATCCGAATCTGATTTTCGGAAGAATGACCAAAGCGACTCCCGACGGGCGAAGGGACGGCGACCCCTTTACGATGGGGATCGCGCAAAGCGACGGCAAGGATAAAAGCGGGCTGTCGGCGCTGCTCAATTCGATTGCAAAGCTTGATTATCGAAAACTCTGCGGCTGCGTGGTCGCAAACGTCAAGATCGACAAAAGCTTTACACGATCGGAGGAAAAGCTCGAAAAGCTTGCCGCAATGTACCATACTTTCCTGAAAAAGGGCGGCATGCAGCTGCAGATCAATTATCTTTCGCAAGAGGAGCTTTTGCGTGCCCAAAAGAATCCGGACGAATATCGGAATCTGGTCGTGCGTGTGACGGGATATTCGGGATATTTTACCCGTTTTGATACCGATTTGCAAAACGATATTATTCGGCGCACGGTCGAGCGAGTCTGAAGCGGGGGAAGTGTTATGTTTCCTATTTTCGATATTGCGCGAAATTCCTTTGAGGACGGTCCGGGAATTCGCACGACCGTGTTTTTTCGCGGTTGTAATCTCTCTTGCGCGTGGTGTCACAATCCCGAAAGCCGCGACGGAAAAAGGCATATTTTCTATTATAAAGACCGCTGTATGCATTGCGGAAAATGCACGTCGGTTTGCCCGAACGGTGCGGTACGGTGCGGAAAGCTGCAGCCCGAGAAGTGCGATTTTTGCGGACAATGCGAAACGGTTTGTCCGTCGGGTGCTCTTTCGGTTTGCGGGAAAGATTATACGGAATCGGAACTGCTTTCGCTTCTTTTACGGGACGCGGACTATTATGCCGCATCGGGCGGCGGCGTGACTTTTTCGGGCGGCGAGTGTATGCTTTGGGCAAAAGAGATAGCGCCGTTTTCGGCGAGTCTTGCGAAGAACGGAATTCACACGGCAATCGATACGGCGGGAAATGTACCGTGGGAAGCGTTTAAACTTGTTTTGCCGTATACCGACTTGTTTCTCTATGATATCAAAACACTTGATCGGGAAAAGCATATCGCGTATACGGGCGTTTCCAATGAGAGGATCCTGAAAAATCTCGAATCGCTTTTTTCGTGCGGCGCTTCGGTTTGGATTCGGATACCCGTTATCGGCGGGGTGAACGACACCGAAGAGGATATGCGCGCGATCCGCGAGTTTTTGTCGCCATATCGCCCCGAAAAGATCGAGCTTTTGCCGTATCATCGGCTGGGAGAACCCAAATATGCGGCGCTCGGGCTTCCTATACCGCAATTTCCCGAGATACCCGAGGAAAAAATGAAGGCGCTTCGCGCCGTGTTTTCCTGAATTTTCCTAAAGGCTTAAAGCAAGAAAACGACAAAAAGGCAGATCCGAAAAACGGATCTGCCTTTTGATTCGAAAAATCGAATGTTACCGCGTAAAAAATTACTTGATGGTAACGGTTGCGCCGGCGGCGGTAAGAGTAGCCTTCATAGCCTCTGCGTCTTCCTTGGAGATGCCTTCCTTGAGGATCTTCGGAGCGCCTTCTACAAGGTCCTTTGCTTCCTTCAGGCCGAGACCGGTGATCTCGCGAACTGCCTTGATAACGCCGAGCTTGCTGTCGCCGGCAGAGGTGAGTTCAACGTCAAATTCGGTCTTTTCTTCAGCGGCTGCGGCTGCGGGAGCAGCAACGCCTGCAACAGCTACGGGAGCTGCGGATACACCGAATTCTTCCTCAACTGCCTTAACGAGGTCAGCGAGTTCGAGAATGGTTAATGCTTTGATATCTTCGATAATCTTCATAGACTTTTCGGATGCCATTGTGATATACCTCCAAATAATAAAATATGTGTGTCGGCTGTGCCGACGAAGCGCCCGCATTTTTCATCGGTGCGCGCAAAATTGGGACAAAATTCGAGGTTCGAAAACGATTCGAAAATTATTCCGCTGCTGCTTCCGCGGGAACGCCGCCTTCTTTGTCGATGATCGCCTGGATGGCGTAAGCAAAGTTGTAAAGCGGGGACTGGATGCTTCCGAGAAGCTTGACGATAAGACCTTCTCTCGAGGGGATAGCCGCGAGGGACTTGATCTCGTTTACGTCGATTACTCTTCCGTCGATGAAGCCTGCCTTCAGCTCGAAGCTGTCGTTGTCCTCAGCAAACTTGTTGAGAACCTTGGCGGGAGCGATGGGGTCATCGGAAAGAGCGATGGCGGTCATACCTTCAAGAACCGAATCAAATCCGGAAAGTCCGGCGATGTCGGCAGCCTTCTTGATGTAGGTATTCTTGATTACTTTGTAATGAACACCGTTCTTGCGAAGCTCGTTACGAAGCGCGGTATCTTTTTCCACGGTAATACCGCAGTAGTTTACCAGAACGCCGCTCTGAGCGGATTTCATCTTTTCGGCAAGTTCACCGACCATTTTTTCTTTTTGTTCAAGAATCTTTGCGCTCGGCATGGTACTGTTTCACCTCCAATAAAAAAAGTTCTTTTGGGACCGCAAAAAGCGTAACCGGAAAAGAACAAGAAACACAATATCAAGCCCGAAGGTGGGTTTTCAGTGAAATATGTCTTTCCTCGGCAGGCGGGCGAGCCGTTAGCGCACAAAAAGCGTGCGACCTGCTTTCTTAGGTCAGGACATAATTATAGCATGTCTTTTCCCGTTTGTCAAGCGTTTTTTGAAATTTTGCAAGAAAAATTGCGCCGTATGTTCAGACGCTTCCGAAATAGACGTTTGTCGTATAAGAATAGTCCGCCGTGCCGTCTTTTTCGTGACGCTTGAAAAGCTCCTTCAGTGCCGACGCGTAAGAAGCGTATCCCACCTTGCCCTTTTTCGGCGCATAGGAAGAGGAAAGACAGCGCCGCAAAAACATTTCTTCGGTATAAGAAAGCGGATTTTCAAAAGAGAGATGCGTATATTCCCCTTTGAAGAAATCCGAAAAATCGCGGGACATTCCCTCCGCGCCGCACCGTTTCCCGAAAAAGCGCTCGTTCAGCGCAAGATTTTTGGAGACGAGCGGGCAGCTTTCGTCGCGTTCGTTCCAAAGCAGCACGACCTTTCCGTGCGCTTTCAGAATACGGCGGCATTCCTTTTGAAAGGCGGCGCGGTCGAACCAATGAAACGCCTGCGCCGCCGTGACAAGCGAAACGCTTCCTTCGGAAAGCCCCGTGCTTTCCGCGCCGCCGCAGACCGACACGACGTTATCTTGGCAGCAAAAGGCTTTTTCCGCCGCCTTTCGCATATCCTCGTTCGGCTCGACGGCAAAGATTTTCTTTACGTACGGCAAAAGCAAAAGGGTGAAAATGCCCGTTCCCGAGCCGATGTCGGCTGCCGTTGTGTCGCTTGTCAGGATCTCTTTTTCCCGCAGCGCTTCAAAAAGTGCGACCGGATAACCGGGGCGCGCGGAAGAATAAAGCGCTGCCTTCCCGTCAAATTTTTCTTCATTCATGATTCTTTTCTTCGTGCGCCTCTTCGCCGTCGGTTATTTCTTTTATCGCTTCGACAAGGGCGTCTGCCGTATCGTGCGCCATAAGCGACGTCTCGCCGACCTTTTCTGCGGCAAGCTCGCCCGCACGTCCCGCAAGATACGCTCCGCCGCAAATCGAAAAAACGCTTGCTTTGTGATACCCCAAAAGCCCTGCAAGAACGCCCGACAAAACGTCGCCGCTTCCCGCCGTCGCCATCCCGGGCGAGCCGCTGTCCGAGAGCATAACGTCGCTCCCGTCGGTGACGACCGTCGCCGTTCCTTTAAGCAGGACCGTAACGTTCGAAAACCGTGCGGCAAATGCGCGCGCGCAGGCGATCGGATCGGAAAGAATTTCCGCGATGCTCTTTCCCGTAAGGCGGGCAAACTCCATCGGGTGCGGCGTTATCGTCACGCTTTCGCACGCGTTCTCCGAAAGAAGCTCCGCGCCGAGCCTTGACAAGACATTCAGCCCGTCGGCGTCGAGAATCAGCCGCCCCGTGTAATGCGTCAGAATATAGCGCAGAATATCACCGTTTTGCTCGCCGTTTCCCCAGCCCATGCCGCAGGCAAGGGCGCGCGTTCCGTGAAAGAGCGCGTCGAGCTTTTCGGGACAAAAAAGCATGTGTCCGTCGCCGTCGTCGGGCATCGGGAAGTAGGTGCTTTCCAAAAGATACGGCGACACGGCGGGATAAAGGCTTCTTGCCGCGCAAAGCTTTACGACGCCGCAGCCGCACCGAAGCGCCGAGCACGAAAGATTCGAAAGCTTTACCGCCCCGGCATATTCAAGACAGCCGCCCGAGACCGCGACATAACCGTACGTTCCCTTGTGCGAATTGTTTTCCCGTTTCGGGAAAAGTGCCGAAAAGTCGCTTCTTTCGGCGATAAAGCATTTTTGCGCGCCGTCACACGGCAAAATTCCGATGTCGACGCAGACCTTTTTCCCGATCACATCCTTCGCGCGCCCGAGAAAATGCCCGGGCTGATAGAATCCGATCGAAACGGTAAGCGCCGAGATGACGCTTTTTTCACCCGTTCCCGAATCCCCCGCAAGACCGCTGTTAATGTCCGCCGAAACGACGGGCTTCCCCGAAGCGTTGACCGCGTCGATGCAGTCGGCGAAGATTCCTTTCGGCTCGCCGCGGAATCCCGTGCCGAAAAGGCAGTCGGCAATCGTCGAAAAACGGGCAAAATCAAAGGGATACCCGATGTGAACGGGAATTCTTTTTTTGCGGCACAGCGCGAAATAATGCGCTCCGTCGGGCGAAAAGCGCTCCTCGGGCAGGAAAAGCTCGGGAGAAAGCCCCGCTTTTTCGAGACACAGCGCCAAAACATAGCCGTCGCCCGCGTTGTTGCCCGTGCCGCAGACGATCGCGGTCTTTCCCCAGTTATCGTAAGCGCGGAAGATACCTTCGCCCGCGCGGCGCATAAGCTCTTTTGAGTCGGTGCCGCGCGCGATGGTCTGCGCGTCGCTCTTTCGCATATCTTCGACCGTGAGAATCGGAATCATACATACCTCCCAAAATAACAAAAACGGAAAAAAGGAATCGGGAAAAAGCGGAAATGCTTATTCAACGTAGGTACCGCGATACTTATTCATGGAGATGGCAAACAGCTCGCCGTTGGTGGGCGGGGTGTAGGTGATGGAATTGGCGCCCGCGTGAATGGTCTTTAGGATCGATTCGTCGGTCGGTCCGCCGGTCGCGATAATCGGAATTTTCGGATACAGCGCGCGAATGTGCGCGACGATTTCGGGCGTGCGGGACGCCGCCGAGACATTCAGAATGTCCGCACCCGCACGCAGCCGCTCTTCGATATCCTGCTTTTCCGACACGATCGTCGCAATGACGGGAATGTCGACGCATTCTTTGATGTTCGAAATGACCTTCGGGTCGATCGGCGCGTTGACCACAACGCCGAACGCCCCCTGGTTTTCGGCTTCGACGGCAAGGCGCACCGAACGGTCGCCCGCCGTAAGACCGCCGCCCACGCCGACGAACACGGGCGCGTCGGAAACGCTGATGATCGCCTGCGATATGGAGGGCTGCGGTGTGAAGGGATAGACGGCGATGATGGCGTCGGAATTGATGTTTTTAATGATGGCGACGTCGGTCGAAAACACGATCGAACGGATTCTCCGTCCGAAAATGCGGATCCCGGAGCAGGAATGAATGCATTCGGGAACGTTGATCAGGTGACTGCGCAGGGTTCCGTTATAATGCGGTATGGTAGCCATGGTGACTCCTTTCGTTCAAAGCTTTTTATTACGGTTCGTGTTTTTTCTGAAAAATCGGAAAACTTTTCCATTTACCAGTATAGCAAAAAAATATGAATTTTTCGTCCGAAAAAAGGAATATAACGGTCATTTTTCCGAAACGGTTAAGAAAAAAGTGCCGAGAGCTTTCTCTCGGCACGGGATGTTTATTTGTTCGGAAGAAATTTTTGCACACGGGTCGATTTACGAAACGACGGCGCTCTTTTTTTCGGAAAGAACGCTTCCGGCGGGGGCGGCGCGATAACCGCTTACACCGAGGATCGTTTCACCGTCGACCTGAAGCGCCACGGGACGGTCAAATTCCACCTCAACCGCGTGTCCCGAGCGAACCTCGACAAAACGGGTATATTTAATATGCTCGCCTTTGAAGATCGACGGGAAGATCATAAGGCTGCGCAGCTTTCCCGTGCCGTACATGACAAGAACCGAAAGGGAGCGGTCGGTGCTCAGACGATTCTGACCGGGAGTCGGCATCATGCCGCCGCCGTAGAACTGACCGTTCATGCAGGGGGCAAGCCAGACCTTTTTATATTCCTTGGTCACACCGTCCACCGTGACGCGCGCGCCGGTCGGATGATATTTCCACAAAAGTCCTTTGATGGCGATTTTGGTATAATTGATCGGCTTTTCGGTCACGGCGCGCAGACGGTCGCCCTCTTCGCAGCAATAGCCGTCGATGCCGTAGCCGATCCCGTTTAAGAAACGGTAATTTTTGCCCTTGACCGTGACGATCGGAAGATCCTTTATGTAATCGTCAATGCAAAAAGGCGCGGCGCCTTTTTTCTTTCCGAGGTCGTGCAGAAAATCGTTTCCGCTGCCCACGCCGTAATACAGAATATCCGACGGAAGTATGAGAGATTCGGTGTCGTTGATAAAGCGGTTCAGGGTTCCGTCGCCGCCGCAGAGAATGATCTTTTCTCCGTCGGCAAGGGAGGAAAACACGTCTTTGTAATCGTCAATGTCGGTCATGCGGACAAAGCGGAGCGCGGCGTCGGGAAAGAGCGTCGAAAGATGCTTTGCTTCGGCTTCGCCGTTTCCGTTTCCGGCATACGGATTGAATAAAACAACATACTGTTCCATTTTTCGAATTCCTTTCAGAATTTTGAATTGCGCGCCGTGCGTGTTCGCATGTCCAAAAGATCGTATTCGCGAATGTGCTCTTCGATCGGCATTCCGCGCCTTAAAAGGGCGCACAAAATCTCCGCACAGGCGTAACTGTCGCTTCCCGCCTTGTGATGATCAAGATCGATCGAAAGCATGCGGCAGACCGTATCCAGCTTATGATTCGGAAAATCCGGAAATGCCTTTCGCGCAAGGCGGCAGGTGCAGACATACGGAAGCACACGGGGGCAGGGGATACGGTAAGCGGAAAGGCATTTGGCAAGCACCGCCATGTCAAAGGGCGCGTTGTGCGCCGCCAGGGTCGCACCGCCGCAGAACAGCGGACCGATCTTTTCCCAAAGCTCGGAAAAGCCCGGCGCACGTGCCGTATCCTGCGGGCGTATCCCGCAAAGCTGCATGTTGAAGGGATCAAAATACGTACCGGGGTCGATGAGCGTCGAAAAACGCCGCACGATTTCCCCGTTGTCGACGACCGTAACGCCCAAAGCGCACATGCGGTTGTTTTCGTGGTTCGGCGTTTCGACATCGAACGCCACATAGCGCTTTATCAAGCCCGATCGCCCCCTATCTTTTCTATTATACAAAAAAAGTCGGATTTTGTCAATCGTGCGAAGCGTTTTTTCGCGGCGGCGGGGAAAAAGTATTTTCGGAAATCGAAAAACGGCAAAAAAACTCGGCAAGCCGAAACGGGAGGACTTGCCGAGTTTTTTTATTATCCGTCGCGTGCCACCGTCAGCCGAATGAGAAAATTCTCATCGTCATACTGATCGTCGGGCAGTGTGTCGTGTGCGCCGTTTTTCAGTGCGGCGCGATTGTTGCGCAGCGCGCCGCATTTTTGACAGCGGCACGTGATAACATAGCCTTTTTTCGGGTCGGGACGTGCGGAAACGGGGATCAACAGTCCGCCGCAGTCCGACGCGCGGTCGCCGGGATTTATGTCGACATGAAGCGAGCAAAGACAGCGGGGGCAATGGTTGCGGCTGGTCTTGCCGAGCGGCAAAACCGCAAAACCGCAGTTTTGACAGACAAATCCGCTGTCGTTTTTGGAAAAGCGTTTTGTTTCGGTCATGCTTTATGCTCTGTCCTTTTCGATGGCTTCCCAAAGACCGTTGATATAGACCGCGCCGAGCGCACGGTCATAAAGACCGTAACCGGGTCTTCCCGTTTCGCCCCAGATCATGCGTCCGTGGTCGGGACGGATATAGCCGTCAAAGCCGGTCTCGACCAGCGCTTTGACAATGGCGTAAATATCGAGCGAGCCGTATTCGGTCTTGTGCGCCGTCTCGTCGAAATCGCGCTCGCCGACGCGCCTTATGTTGCGGATGTGCATAAAGGGGATGCGATCCATGGCGGAATATTTGCGCACCATGGCGGGGATATCGTTTTTCGGATTTACGCCGAGCGAACCCGTGCAGAAGGTAAGTCCGTTGTACGGCGAATCGTACAGCGAAAGAAAACGGTCGAGGTTCTTCTCGTCGGTAATAATGCGGGGAAGCCCGAAGATGCCCCACGGCGGATCGTCGGGGTGGATCGCCATTTTGACGTCGCATTCCTCGCAGGTGGGAAGGATACCGTGAAGAAAATACGAAAGATTTTCCCACAACTTTTCTTCGTCGACTGCCTTATATTCGGTAAGCAGTGCGCCGAGTCCTTCTTTGGTATAACTCGAATCCCAGCCGGGGAGCGAAAGGTCGCCCTTGCGGGGATCCATTCCGAGGACCGTTTTATCGCGGTAAACGAGCGAGGTCGAGCCGTCGGCGTTGACGTGCGAAAGATCCGAGCGGAGCCAGTCGAACACCGGCATGAAGTTGTAGCAGATCACCTTGACGCCCGCGGCGGCAAGATTGCGGATGTTTTGCTTGTATACGTCGATGTAATGATCGCGCGACGGTTTTCCGAGCTTGATATCCTCATGGACGGGAACGCTTTCGACGATGTCGAAAATAAGACCGTGCGCTTCGCAGGCGCTCTTGATCTTTTCGATCTCGGACGGTTCCCAAACCTCGCCGACCGGCACCGAATAGACCGCCGAAACCACGCTTCGCATGGCGGGAATCTGGGAAATGTCGCGGAGGGTCACGGGGTCGTTTTCCCCGTACCAGCGAAAGGACATTTTCATGTTGTTTTCTCCTTAGCGTAAAAATGAAAGTGTAAATTCGGTGAGAAATTTACGATCCGCGCCGCGTCTTTAACCGAATGTCCTCTCCGACAAAGCAGTAGGACTTGAATTCGCCCACAAGACGCGAAACGATCCGCTCGTCATAGGTCTTTTGAAGCTCTGCCGCGCTCGAAAGATTGGTGCTGATCAGCATGCCCTTGCCTCCGTAAACGCGGGTGTTGAGAAGATTGTAAAGGGTGGAGTGCGTAAAGGAGCTCATAAATTCCGCGCCCAGATCGTCGATGATCAGAAGATCGCATTCGAAATAGCGGTCGGTGGAGGGCGCTTCGACTTTGGAAAAGCGCTCTTTTTCGAAGGCGTGCATAAGATTCAGCGCGGAATCGTACACGACGTCGTAACCGCGGTCGATGACGGTTTTGGCAATTGCGGTCGAAAGATGGGTCTTTCCCAGTCCCGTTCCGCCGAAGAACAGCATATTCCGCACACGGTTTTCGTCTCCGAAATGCTCGGCAAAGCTCTTTGCCTCCGACAGGATAAAGCGCATCATGGCGCGGTCCTTTTCGGGGTACAGCGCAAGCGAAAAATTGTCAAACGACTGGTCGGTCAGAATCGCGCCCAGTCCCGAGCTTTTGTAGGATTCGCGCCGCAGCGCCGCAAGACGGCAGGAGCAGGGCGCAAGACCTACATAGCCCGTGTCCTTGCATTTTTCACATTCAAAGCGCGGCTTCGTGTAATCGGGCGGAAAGCCCGCCTCGCGCAAGATTTCGGCGCGCGCACTCTGCAGCTCGCGGTTTTCCTCGCGAAGCCGCGCGATGCGCGCCTCCAGCGGCGTCTGCGCGTTTTTCCTGAGCGCTTCGGAATAGACCTTCAGCCCCGTTTGCGACAGCGCCTCGTCAATCTTTCGGATTCCCGGCACCGAGATATAAACCTCCGCTTTGCGGGTCTCCGCTTCGTCAAAGGCGCGTTTGCGCTTTTCGTCAAAGGCTTCTTTTACCCTTTTTTGAACTTCAATCGAGTAAGAAATATTTCTCACCTTACCCTTTCCACATTGTACTACAGCGCAAAGCCCGTGTCAATGCTTTTGCCCGTATGCGGGCAAAAGCGCACGGATGGCGCAAGTTTTATTTCGAAAGTGTAAACCGTCCGCCGCACCTTAATCCTCTTCGCAGACGGCGGTCTCGCGCGGCAAAAGAACCGTTACGGTCGTTCCCTTGCCCTTGCCGCTGGTCACACAGATCTTGCCGTGATGCGCGTCGACGATCTCCTTGGCGATCGAAAGCCCCAGTCCCGTTCCGCCGACGTCCGAGTTGCGCGCTTTGTCCACGCGGTAAAAACGCTCGAACAGATGCGGGATGTTCTCCTCGGGAATGCCGATGCCGTTGTCGCGCACCTCGATCTTATAGGCATATTTCCGCGTTCCGTCGGTCTCGTCGGTCGGGGAGAGAAAAACATCGATTTTGCCGCCGTTCGGCGTATATTTGATGGAATTTCCGATCAAGTTCGTAGCGACCTGTTCAAGGCGCTCCTTGTCGGCGGCGATGATATCGGTCTTTTCGGGATCGGCATGAAAAGCGAGTGTATGGCTGTGCTCCGCCGCCTCGCTTTGCAGTGCCTCGCAGACCGTTTCGAGCATATCGTAAATGCGAAAACGCGAAAGCTTCCACGACATACGGCGGTTTTCAAGACGCGAAAGCACCAAAAGGTCTTTTACGATGCGGGTCATACGGTCGCTTTCGTTCATAACGATCGAGAGAAAACGCTTGCGCATTTCCTCGGGCATTTCCTCGTCCTCCAAGACGATCTCGGTCGCGCCCTTGATACTGGTCAGCGGCGTGCGCAGCTCATGCGATACGTTGGCGATGAATTCCTGACGGCTCTTTTCGAGAAGCGCCCGTTCGGTAATGTCCTGAAGCACGACCAGATAGCCGTTTTTGTCCTTGTCGTAGGGGAAAACGTTAAAACTCACGTCCAGAATGCGGTTTTCGGCGTTCGGACGGCGAAGGGTATACTGCGCGATGTTGATAACGGCGCTCGAACCGAGTATCGACGCGGTGATCTCGGGCATGCCCAGCTTTTCGGTAAAGCGGTCGAAGGAAAGATCCGGTTCGTCGGAAAGCCCGAGCAGACGGTACGCCGACGGATTGATGTGCAGCATGACGCCGTTTTCGTCAAACGCCGCAACGCCGTCTTTAAGCCGCCCGAAAATCAGCGTCAGCTTTTCGCGCTCGCCCGAGACCTGCGCGACGGTGCTCTCGATCTTGCCCGCCATTTTGTTGAAGTTTTGCGTAAGCTCGCCGATCTCGTCGTGCGACGGGTTGTCGATGCGGTAATCGTATTCGCCCGAGGCGATGGTCTTGGCGCCCGCCGTCAGCTTCTGAATCGGTGAGGTGATGGCGCGCGTTAAGAAAAAGCACAAAAACAGCGCGATGGCAAGCCCGATGAACAGCGCCTGCAAAATGATGGCAAACAGCACCCACATAAGCGATTTCATGCGGGTGAGATCGTCGTATATGTAAACGATCCCCTCGCCGTTTTCCGATGAAATGTAGTAAGCATAGTCGAAAAAGCCCGTGCCCGACACGTTGTTTTCGCCGTTTTTGCGGTTCATGGCGCAAAGAAGATTGTGGGTCTTCGGAAGCTTGACCGTATCGGCGGCGGAGCTTTCGAGAATGTTGCCGTCCATGTCCAAGATGTAAAAATTACGGTAGTTGTCAAAGCTGAAATTGCCCGAATAGGCGATCAGGATATCCCGCTGTGCCGAGGCGCTGTCCTCCTGCCCGAAGCAGTCGGCAAGGCGGCTCACCACGCGGTCGGAAAAGCCCTCGTTCATCTGCTTTAAAAAGTCGTCGGCATAAAAGGTGTTGACGTTGTTGAGAAGAAAAACGCCCACCACCGACATGACCGAGACGATGATCACGATGAAGGTAAGGACCAGCTTTACGTTAAGACTTCTGAACATATCCTTTTCCTTCCCGCTTTACGGCATAAAATAGCCGACGCCGCGCTTGTTCTGAATATAAGCCGGCTCTGCGGGGTTGTCCTCGATCTTTTTGCGGATGCGGCTCAGCGTCACGTCGACGGTGCGCAGATCGCCGTAAAAGCCGTCGTAGCCCCAAACCTTTTCCATGATTTCCTCACGCTGAAAGACCTTTCCGCGGTTTTTCGCAAAAAACTCCAAAAGGTCGTATTCCTTTTTCGAAAGCGCGATTTCCGCGCCGTTTTTCTTTACGCTGTAGCGCTGTGTGTCGATCGACAGCGCGCCGATGCGAAGAACGTTCGGATCGCTTTTTTCGTCCGAGGAAACGTGGGCGCGCGTCTCGCCGTGATAGCGGCGGATATTCGCCTTGATGCGCGAAATAAGCTCCGCGTGGCTAAAGGGCTTGGTCATGTAATCGTCCGCGCCGAGCTCCAGACCCGTAACCTTATCGTTTTCTTCCTCGCGCGCGGTCAGCATGATGATCGGCGTGTCCAGCACCTCGCGCACGCGGCGGCAGACTTCGAAGCCGTCCATCTGCGGGAGCATGACGTCGAGCAGAATCAGATCGAAATTTCCTTCGAGCGCAAGCTCGAGCGCCGTCGCGCCGTCAAAAGCGCAAACCGCCTCATAGCCCTGGCGGGTGATGGTATATTCCAGTATTTCCGAAATGGATTTTTCGTCCTCGACGATCAAAATCCGCTTTTTCGCTTCCGAATCCATAGGTTCTTCTCCTTTGCGGCTTTGCGGCTGTGCATTGTCTTGCGGTGTTTGCGCAAAGCGGGATATCAATCTTTTATTTTCCGATAATAAACAGGGGCTGCCGACTCCGTGAGGGCGGCGGGGGTGAGCTGCTTTTTCTGTCCGAACAGCGTCGAAAGGCGGGAAAGAGTCTGCGGCGTATAGCGCCCGGGATAAAGACGGAGGATAGCAAGCTCGGTGCCGTAGGTGCCCGCGAGCGAATAGAGAGAAGAATAAACGGTGTCGTACATGACCGCCGAATCGGTCGCCGAGACATTGTAATCCCAGACGCGAAGCCCGTTTTCTTCGATCAGCGCTTTATACTGTTCGTCGGAGAGAGTCGTGCTTCGGCTTCCGCCCGTAAAGCGCACGAGATGCGTCGTGCATTTTGCGACGAGCGAAAGATTTTCGACGCCTGCGGCATAATCGCCCGCAGGGTCGGTCCTTCCGAGCAGAATCCCGAGCGGCTGATCGTACGAAAGAATCATACGGATCGCATCGGATTGCTCCGGAATGTCGGCGGGGGACACAAAAAAGGCTGCCGTAAGGTTTTCTTTTTCAAGCGTTTGCAGGATCGTTCCGATGTAAGGATAGCTTGTCACATCAAACGAAAGATAAACCGTGCGCCGCCCGATATCGGGCGGCTCATTGGTTTTATCGGGTGTTTTTTCGGCGTCGGGCGTTTTATCGGGCGTCACCGCGGGGGTGTTGTCCGTATCGGGCGTTTTTTCGGGCGGTGTTTCCGCTGTGTCGCTTTTTTTGATCGGGCTGTAATTCTTGATGACCTCGGCGAAGGACAGCTTTTGCTTTCCGTCGGAAAGACGGAGCGCATACACGCCGTTTTCGGGGTCGTTATATACCTCGACCGTGAGTTTTAAAACGTCGGCGACTTCTTTTGCCGGAACATAGCGCGTGTCGTAAAAAAGCTTGGTGACCAGCTTATACGGCGTAAGCTCCTGCGTCGTCACAAGATCGTTTTCCGCGTCAAAGGAAATATAGGTCTTGGCTTTGGAATTGGTGATGTAAAAGTTTGTTACCGAATACCCCGCGTTGACCGATATGTTTGCCATCCCCGAAAACATTTCGATCGGGATATAATCGATCCCGCCCTGCACCACCAACGGAAAGCGGCGGTTGTTCGAGTAGGCGGTGTCGTTTTTGAAAAGTGTGGGGACGGTATAGATCGGCGTTACGTGCTTTTTCATGTTTTCGTAATCGGCGACCCACTCGTCGTTGTAGTTTTCGGCGGAAAAGGTCGGCAGAAAAAGCGCCGCGGCAAGGCAGAGGGATAAAAGACAGGCGGCTGCTTTTTCGATCATTCTTTTGTGTTTCACCTTTTTCGCCTCCGTTTCGGTTTCAGAAGTTGTTCTTCGACAAATATCCGATAATATTATATCGTTATTTTCCCGCTTTGTCAACAGGACATCCGCGGCGGGAAAGAAAAAGTGCAAAGCCGAGAAGTCCTTCCCGGTTCTGCACTTTTTTTAAAAACAAAGCGAAACGAAAAATTTACTTTCCCACGATCGCGTCGATCTTTTCACGTTCCTCGGCGGAAAAGGCGGGAGCGTTTACCGTTCCGAGGTTGTCGAGAATCTGCGAGACCTTCGAAGCGCCGATCAGAACGCTCGTAATGTCGCCGTCGCGTAAAATCCACGAAAGCGCCATCTGCGCAAGGGTCTGTCCCCTGTCCTTTGCGATCTCATTCAGAGCGCGAACCTTCGAAAGGGTCTCTTCGTCGACCATGTTTTCTTTTAAGAAGCGTCCGTCGGTGCGGATGCGGCTGTCCTCGGGGATTCCCTTAAGATAGCGATCGGTCAAAAGTCCCTGTGCGAGCGGGCAATAGGTGATGATACCGATGCCGTTTTTCGCGGCGTAGTCTTTCAGCCCCTCGTGCTCGATATCGCGGGACAGCATCGAATAGCGGCGCTGGTTGATGATAAAGGGCGTTCCCAATTCGGAGAACATTTTGGCGGCTGCGATCGTCTGCTCTTTGTTGTAATTCGAAATGCCGACATAAAGCGCTTTTCCCGCTTTCACAATGCCGTCGAGCGCGCGAACGGTCTCTTCGAGCGGCGTTTCGGGGTCGGGACGGTGATGATAAAAAATGTCGACGTATTCAAGACCCATGCGCGAAAGACTTTGGTCGAGACTTGCCACAAGATATTTCTTGCTGCCCCAGTTGCCGTAAGGACCCTCCCACATATCAAAGCCCGCTTTGGTGGAGATGACCAGCTCGTCGCGGTAAGCGCCCAAGCCTTTTTTCAAAATTCTTCCGAAGTTTTCTTCGGCGGCGCCCGGAACGGGTCCGTAGTTGTTGGCAAGGTCAAAATGCGTAATGCCGTGATCGAACGCGGTGCGGCACATATCCTGCATAACGTCAAAATTTCCGTTCGTGCCGAAATTGTGCCAAAGCCCCAGCGATACGGCGGGAAGAAGAAGTCCGCTGTTTCCGCAGCGGTTGTATTTCATGGATGCATAACGGGAAGAGTCGGCTGTGTACATAATGAAAACCTCCTTGATATTGCCGTTTTGTTCTTATTCAATTATAACGCTTTTTTTGCGTCTTTGCGCCCTGTTTTTGATTTTTTACGTTTTTTTGCGTATTTTTTCACTTTTTATTCCAAATTTGCGTCTTTTCCAAAGCTTTGAAAATCGGTTTTTCCAAGCATTCTTTGCGCAAAAGGTCAAGCCCCGTGAAGACGGCATATACCGCCGCAACCGCACCGAGCCAAACAAGGGGAAGAAGCGGCGAATCGGCAAATTTTGCGCCGCAGAAGAGCTTTCCCCACAAAAGCGTCCGCACGGCGGGATGCTCATGCAAAAGATAAACGCCGAAGCACGCCGAGGCGACCGTATTGACGGCGCGGTTTTCGAAAGGTCTTTGCGACGTAAAGGCAAAAAACAAAGAAAGCGCACTTCCGAGAGTCAAAAGCGAATCGCGCTCGTAAAACCACAAAGAAAGGCGCGAAAGCGTCGGGAGCTTTGTTCCGAAAAGGATCAGAATGATGTAGGAAAGATAAGTCAGTGCCGCAAACAGCCCGAAGACAGCAAAATAGGTTCCGCTTTTGCGTTTCCGAACGGGATAATGAAGCTTAATATAGCCCGCAAGCGCGTACAGAACGATAAACTCGGTAAGCTCGTTTCCACCGAAGGAAGACCCCGTAAGAGTGGGAATGACGCAGAACATGACCAAAACGACCGAAAGAAAGCGGCGGTAATCCTTTTCGGAGAGCGCACGCAGAAAACGGTTGAGAAACGGGTGCAGAAGATACAGAACAAAATAGGTGCTTGCGAACCACCACCGCGAAAAGGTTACGGGGAAAAGCGTCCGCAAAATGTTCTTTCCCGAAAGGTCGCCCGCGCCCCAAAGAAACGAGACGGCAAACAACAGGAGTGACCAGAAAAAGATCTGCGCCCAAAGGCGAAAGGCTTTTTCGCGCCGTATCGAAAACGAATCGTTCTCGATCAGATAATAGCCCGATATCAAGACAAAAATATCGGTTCCGAGATTGCCGCCCAGCTCCCAAAAACCGTAGAGAAAGCGGGCGGGCGAAAGGTCATGCGGGTCAAACGAAAACCCGCCGAAAGTGGCAAAATGACATCCGACGATGAGCAGCATGGAAAGAATGCGCAAAAGCTCGATCGCACTGTTGCGAGACTTTGCAATCATAACGTAACCTTTCTCGAGGCGTTTTTTTGAACAGGAAGGAGCGGAGCGGGCGCGGTTTGACAAAAATCCAAAAATGACCGACACAAGGATTCCGAACCTTCTTACGGAAAAATAATAGCATATTTTTCAAAAAGAGTCAAGAAAAACCGCAAAAAGAGAGAAAAAATGCGAAGCCTTTCAGCTTTTTCCGTGCAGAGAAAGAAAATCAAACGGCAAAGCGGTGCAGAAAAGCGGCATTTTCGTCACAAACGGATTTGTTTTTTGTCGGAATTCTTGACAAAGCGAAAGCAATATGATATTATTCCAAAAAAAGAGGCGCAAAGGAGAGGGAGCCATGAAGGAAGGAATTTGCAAAATCGGTCGGGTAAAACCGAAACGTTCTTCCGAAATCAAGTCGTCCCGTATCGGTTTGGGTTTTGAAAAGCTGGATCGAGACGCATTTGACCCCGAACGGGTATATGAAAAAGTAAACGAAACGGGTGTGAAATGGGCGCGTATTCAATCGGGCTGGGAAAAAACCGAAAGAGTGCGCGGCGTATATGATTTCGAGTGGCTGGATCGCGTGGTTGACCGTTTTTTGTCGTATAAGATCACGCCGTGGATATGCCTTTGCTACGGAAATCCTCTGTACACCGAATCGGCAAAAAAAGTATTCGGCAGCGTCGGATGCCCGCCGATTTTTACCTTGGAGGAAAAAGAGGCGTGGAGGCAATATGTAACGGCGGCGGCGCTTCATTTCAAAGGGCGGGTCGTCTATTATGAGGTGTGGAACGAACCGGACGGACAGTGGTGCTGGAGGCATGGACCGAATGCCGAAGAATTGGGCGTTTTCACACGCGATACGGCTCGATATATTCATGCGGCGTACCCGGACGCAAAAGTGATCGGCGGCTCGGTGTGTCTGCGGAACCCGGAATATTTGAATGATGCGCTGCGCACGGGTATGGGAAAAGAAATCGATTATATTTCTTATCACGAGTACACGCCGGACGAAACGAAGGTTTTGGAAACGGTGGAAAATTATCGTGCGCTGGCACGGCAATATAATCCGAAGCTGGAGATAATTCAGGGCGAATCGGGTTCGCAATCGCGCATGGGCGGCCGCGGCGCCTTGCATACCCTGGCATGGACCGAGGAAAAACAAGCCAAGCAGCTGGCGCGGCATACCATGGCGGATCTGATTTCGGACGTGTTCTTCACCTCGTATTTTTCCTGTGTGGATATGGCGGAGGCAATGGGCGGCATAAGAGGAGACAAGACCACCTATCGGGATTTCGGATATTTCGGCGTTTTGGGCATGCGCTTTGATGAAAACGGAGAAGCGGTCGGGGAATATCAATATAAAAAGTCATATGTTGCCTTGCAGACGGTTTGTTCGGTTTTCGCCGACGAATGGGAAAAAGCTGCGATCCCCGTTATGTTTTTTCCGAAGGAGGTTTCGCCCTTGACCGATACGAGAGAAGTAGAACGCAATCGGCTGATCACCGCCTCTTTCCGTAAAAAATCGGGAGAAGCTTTTGTATATTGGCTGCCGTCGGATTTGATGACAACCTCATTCGAGGGCTTTACGACCGTAAGAGTATATACGCCGTATCGCCGTTTTTCGCTGATCGATATGACGGACGGAAGCATTTATGCGCTGCCTGCCGCCGATATAACCGATCTCGGCGGCGGCATGTGGCAAATCGAAAACTTGCCGGTCACCGATTATCCCTTGCTGCTTACCATGGGAGAGTTCTATGCCGAGTAATGCGTTTATACGCGGCAGGTGAGGGCTTTTGTAGCCGAAGTCATGCTTTGAAGCGATACAAAAGCAAAAAAGAGGGATACAATTTAAAAGAGTTCGGAAAGGAGTATTCTTTGCGTACCGTAACCCTATCCGTTTTCCCGGGCGAGGACGGAAAAACCGTCGGACAAACGATCGAAGGGCGGCTTTCGATTTCCTCCCGACTTCTCGCGGAACTGAAGCGAAAAGGCGGAATTTTAAAAAACGGCGTTCCCGTCACGGTGCGGGAAGCTGTTTCGGCGGGCGACGTTGTGGCGATCCGACTTTTTGAGGACGCCCCCTCCGAAAAAATCGTTCCCGAGAATATCCCGCTTGCGGTCCTATATGAGGACGAGGACATCTTAGCGGTCTCAAAGCCGAAAAACATGCCGGTCCACCCGTCGCTGTATCATTACACGGGAACGCTCGGAAACGCCGTATTGTACCGCTATCGCGATGAGCCGTTCGTTTTTCGCCCCATCACGAGGCTCGATATCGATACGACGGGCATCGTTCTCATTGCCCGCAACCGCCTTTCCGCGCAGATCTTGTCGGAGCAAATGCAGAAGGGAAGCATTCAAAAGACCTATTTTGCCCTCCTTTCGAAAACGCCGCCTCAGAAAGAAGGGGTGATTGACGCGCCGATCGGGCGGAGCGGGGAGAGTATTATTAAACGAGAGGTTCGCCCCGACGGAAAAGAAGCCGTGACCGCTTATTCGATCCTGCGCGAAAACCACGACGGAACGTGTGTTGCCGAGGTAAGACCGCTCACGGGAAGAACGCACCAGATCCGCGTGCATATGGCGTATATCGGCTGTCCGCTTTTGTACGATTATCTGTACGGCACGGAGGTAGCGGGAGAGACGCTGTATCTTCATTGCGGAAGGCTTTCGTTTACGCACCCCCTTACCGGAAAAGTCCTTACGATAAAGTCCGAGCCGCGCTTTCTTTAAAAAACGAAACCGCACACGGACGGCACTCTTTTTGCTCCGGGACGATTTTCGCGAAAGTCTTTTTTACTTCTTGACTTTTTCGCGGTTTTTGTTATAATGAGGATACATTAACTTCCACAAGCGGAAAGGAAACTTTATGAGTCAGACACTTTATAAAAAGACCGCCTCTCTTACGGACGAGGTTTTTCAAAATCCCCCCGCCGAATACCGCGGAGCGCCCTTTTGGGCGTGGAACGGCGATCTTCGCAAGGAGTATCTTGCCGAGCAGATCGACGTTTTCGAAAAAATGGGTCTCGGCGGTGCCCATCTCCATGTCCGCACCGGTCTTTCGCTTCCGTATCTCGGAGAAGAGCATATGGATCGTGTGCGCTTCTGCACCGACAAATTCAAAGAAAAGCACATGCTTTCCTATCTTTACGATGAAGACCGCTGGCCCTCGGGCGCGGCGGGCGGCATTGTCACCAAGACGGTAAAATACCGCGCGAAGGGACTTCTCCTTACCGTCACGCCCCGCGAGGAGGATGAATTTACGAAGCTTCTCGCCTGCTACGATCTGACGCTCGACGCCGACGGCTTTATCAAGAGCGCGCCCCGCGTCGAAAAGGATGCGCTCGTCAAAGAGGGCGCGCGCCGCTGGTACGCTTACCGTTTCATCGACCGCGGTCCCGACAGCTGGTTCAACGGTCAGACCTATATCGATACGCTCGACAACGAAGCCATGCAGGAGTTTATCCGCGTGACCTACGAGGCGTACGAAAAGAAGGTCGGCGACGAATTCGGCAAGACCGTCCCGTCGATCTTTACCGACGAGCCGCAGTTTAAATTCAAGACGCTCGCCGCCTTTTCGACCGACACGCGCGATCTTGTGCTTCCGTGGACCGAAAAACTTCCCGAGCGCTACAAGGAAGCCTATGGTGAGGACATTCTCGATTATCTTCCCGAAATGTTCTGGGAGCTTCCCGACGGCAAAGTGTCGTCCCACCGCTACCGTCTGCACGATCTCATCACCGAACTTTTTGCGTGCGCTTTCGGCGATCAGTGCGGCAAATGGTGCGACGAGCACGGCATTATGCTCACGGGTCACCTGTTGCTTGAGGAAACGCTTCAACAGCAGACCAGCGCCATCGGCGAGACCATGCGTTCCTATCGCGGCTTCGGACTTCCGGGTATCGACATTCTGTGCGATCAGCGCGAATATTCGACGGCAAAGCAGTGCCAGTCGGCGGTTCATCAGTACGGCCGCTGCGGCATGACGTCGGAATTGTACGGCGTTACCAACTGGGATTACGATTTTCGCGGACACAAGAGCCAGGGCGACTGGCAAGCCGCGCTCGGCGTTACCACCCGCGTTCATCATCTGGCGTGGTATTCGATGGAGGGCGAGGCAAAGCGCGACTATCCCGCCTCGATCGGCTACCAGTCGGCATGGTATGAAAAATACAAGTACATTGAGGATCATTTTGCCCGCGTCAACACGGCGCTCACCCGCGGTAAGGCGGACGTGCGCATCGGCGTGATCCATCCGATCGAAAGCTACTGGCTGCATTACGGACCGAACGACAAGACCGAAGCGATTCGCGTGCAGATGGAAAGCAATTTTCAAAATGTCATTCGCTGGCTTCTGTTCGGCATGATCGATTTTGACTTTGTCTGCGAATCGATCCTGCCCGATCTTTGCAAGGAAGGCTCGTGCCCTCTTTCGGTCGGCGAAATGAAATACGACGTTATCGTCGTTCCCGCCTGCGAGACGCTTCGTTCTTCGACGCTCGAACGGCTGGAAGCCTTCCGCAAGGCGGGCGGCAAGCTCATTTTCATGGGCAAAGCTCCCACTCTTTGCGACGCGATCCCCTCCGAACGCGGAAAGGCGCTGTATGAACAGAGCGAGGTCGTTCCGTTCAGCAAGATCGAGATCTTAAAGGCTCTCGACGGCGTGCGCAATCTTTCGATGATCCGCGACGACGGTGTGAGCGTTGACGGCATGATGCATCAGATGCGCGTTGAGGAAAACGGCACGAAATGGCTGTTCATCGCGCAGGGTCAGCCGTACAAGAACATCGACATTCCGACGGGCAAGCGCTGCTTTATCACCATTCGCGGCGTATATACCCCCACTCTTTACGATACGCTCACGGGCAAGATCGAAAAGCTCCCGTATCGCATCGAAAACGGAAACACGGTCATCACCCGCACTATTTACGATCAGGACAGTCTTCTTTTGAAGCTTGAGCCGCAGAAGGACGCGGAGGGACTTGCCGCCGAGGAGCAAAAAGCGCTCGCTTCGTCCGAAGTTTTCTTCCCGTGGAAGAACCGCTATTCGCTGAGCGAGGACAATGTGTATGTTCTTGATATGGCGCGCTACGCCTTGGACGAGGAACCTCTTTCCGAGCGTGAGGAGGAGATCCTCCGCATCGACACGATCTGCCGCAAAAAGCTTTCGTGGCCGCAGATGAGCGGACACATGGTTCAGCCGTGGTTAACGCCCGAAGGAAAGATCGAGCATTTCGTAAAACTGCGCTATGTTATTCCGTCGGAGATCGATTTCACCGCCGACCTTGCCATCGAAAAGCCCGATATGGTCAAGATCACGCTGAACGGACAAGCGGTGAAGAGCGCTCCGAACGGCTATTTTGCCGATCGCTATATCGGACGCATTCCGCTTCCCGCACTGCATAAGGGCGAGAACATTCTCGAGGTGATCTGCCCGCTCGGCTCGCGCACCGCGGTCGAATGTGCCTATCTTCTCGGAAACTTCGGCGTTCGCGTTATCGGACGCGAAAAGACTGTGACCGCGCTTCCCGAGACGCTCTGCTTCGACGATCTTCGCATTCAGGGGCTGCCCTTCTACGGTGCGAACGTCACCTATCATTGCGATATCGAAACGAAGGAGGACGGAACGCTTTCGCTGCACGCTCCCGTTTACCGCGGCGCGCTTCTTTCGGTCGCGCTCGACGGAAAAGAGATCGGCAATCTTGTCTTCTCCCCCTACACCATGAAGATCCCGAACGTAAGCGCCGGCAAGCATCGTTTGGATATCACGCTCTACGGCACGCGCTTCAACTGCTTCGGCGAGCTTCACTTCCATCATCATATGAATTTCAGCTGGTACGGTCCGACGGCTTACCGTTCGACCGGCGACGAGTGGTATTATGAGTATGAGACAAAGCCGATGGGACTGCTGCGTACCCCCGTTCTGTCGCTTGAAAAATAAAGATCTTTCGCTGTTTGCGAAAGACGGCAAAGAAAGATTCACCCCCGCGGCACACTGGTCGCGGGGGTGAACTGTTTTTCGGTGATTCTTTCACGATCATTCCTTTACGATCGTGACGGACTTCATTTTCTGTTCGGTTTTCGGACGGTCGGCACGGCCCGTGGGGGTCTCGGCGATTTCGTCCAGCGTTTCGAAGCCGTCGATCAGCTTCCCGAAGGCGGCGTACTGACCGTCGAGATGCGGCGCGTCCTCATGCATGATGAAGAACTGCGAACCGGCGGAATCGGGCGCCATGGAGCGCGCCATCGAGATGACGCCGCGCGTATGCTTTAAGTCGTTTTTCACGCCGTTCGAGGAAAATTCGCCCTTGATCGAGTAACCGGGACCGCCGCAGCCCGTGCCGTCGGGGTCGCCGCCCTGGATCATAAAGCCTTCGATAACGCGATGAAAGATCAGCCCGTCATAAAAGCCTTTTTCGGCAAGGTCGACAAAGTTTTTCACCGTGATCGGAGCCTTGTCGGGATAAAGCTCGAGGGTCATGGTTTTTCCGTTTTCCATTTCAATAATTGCTTTTATCATAAAAATTCCTCTTTTCTTATCGATTCTTTCCATACCACCAGCCGCGCGCCTTTGCCAAAAGTCCGGTTTTTTCGTTCCACAGCGCTTCGGAAAGGTCGACGTAATAGGTGTGCGGATTTTCAAACCGCTTGACTTCATCCCAAAGCGTCTCGATCTGCTCGGCGCAATAAGCGCGTATCTCGGGGAGCGACGGACTTTCGTAAACGCATTCTCCGTTTTTGAAGATCGGAACGAGAAGCTCGCGCGCCGTGAAGTTTTCAAGCGTTTTGGTCTTCCAGACCGCGTTCGGGTCAAAAATGGTGCGCGGGGCGTTTTCGTCCACCGTCTCGTTCCAAATGCAAAGCTCGTCGGCAAGCGCCTTGCCGCTTTCTTTGTCGTAATAGCGATACAGCTTTTTGTAGTGCGGGTTGGTGATCTTCGCCGTGTTTTCGCTGATTTTGATCTTCGGAATAATGTTTCCGCTTTCGTCCTCAACGGCGCAAAGCTTGTATACACAGCCGAACACGGGATCGCTCTTGGCGGTGATCAGCCGTTCGCCCACGCCGAAAAGATCGACCTTTGCGCCCTGCATCATCAGGTCGCGGATGAGATATTCGTCGAGCGCGTTGGAGGCGACGATCTTACACTGCGGCAAGCCCGCCTCATCCAGCATTTCGCGCGCTTTTTTGGAAAGATACGAAATATCGCCCGAATCGAGACGGATGGCGAAGTGATCGATTCCCTTTGGGATCAAAATTTCTTTAAATGCCCGAATCGCGTTCGGAACACCGCTTTTCAGGGTGTTGTAGGTGTCGACAAGCAGTGTTACGTTGGTCGGATAAATCTCGCAGTAGGCGGCAAACGCTTCGTATTCCGAGTCAAACATCTGCACCCACGAGTGGGCGATGGTTCCGCCCGCCGGGACGCCGTAAAGACGGTCGGTAAGCGTGCATGCCGTTCCGCCGCAGCCGCCGATGTATGCGGCGCGCGCACCGATCACGGCGGCGTCCGCTCCTTGAGCGCGGCGCGAGCCGAATTCCAAAACCGTCCGTCCCTGCGCCGCCCGCACGATGCGGTTGGCTTTGGTCGCGATGAGCGACTGATGATTCAGCGCGAGAAGAAGATAGGTCTCAAGAAGCTGTGCCTGTGCGGAGGGAGCGCGCACCGTCAAAAGCGGCTCGTTCGGAAAGACGGGCGTTCCCTCGGGAACGGCAAAAATGTCGCCCGTGAAACGAAAACCCCGAAGATAGCGCAGAAAATCCTCCGAAAACAGCTTCTTTTCCCGCAAAAAGGCAATGTCCCCGTCGGAAAAATGAAGATCTTTTACATATTCGATGATCTGCTCCAGCCCCGCCGCGATCGCATAACCGCCGCCGTCGGGAATCGAGCGGAAAAACACGTCGAAATACGCGATTTTATCGCCCATGCCGCGGACAAAATAGCCGTTCGCCATGGTAAGCTCATAAAAATCGCACAACAGAGAAAGATTGCGTTCGGTCATAAAGATCCCGATCCTTTCGATTACTTATTCAAAAGCTTTAAGAATTTTTCGTAGCCGGCATCCCACATTTCGGTGTTGTGCGGCTCGAAGCACTTGATCTCAAACGAATCGGCAATGACGCTGCGCGCTTCCTTTACGTCGCGAAGCTCGCCGAGCGCGATCGCCTGAACGGCGATGTTGCCGAGCGCGGTCGCCTCAACGGGACCGGTATAGACCGGACGTCCGCAGGCGTCGGCGGTGAGACGGCAAAGCGGCTCTTCCTTGGTTCCGCCGCCGACGATGTTGATAAACGGGGTCTTTTTGCCCGTAACGTCGTCCATCATTTCCACCGTGCGGCGATAGCACATGGCAAGGCTGTCGAAGATGCAGCGGACGATCTCGCCCTTGGTCCGGGGAACATATTGTCCAGTCTTCTCGCAGTATTCCTGAATACGGAGGGGCATATTGCCGGGGGTCTGGAAAGAAAGATCGTCGGGGTTGATCAGGCACTTGAGCGGCTCGGAGGCAACGGCGGCGTCCGAAAGCTCGTTAAAGGAAACGTCCTCGCCCTGACGCTGCCACTGACGGCGGGATTCCTGCTCGATCCAAAGTCCCATTATGTTCTTTAAGAAACGAATCTTGCGCTCTGCGCCGCCCTCGTTGGTAATGTCGTAGCCGAAGGCTTTTTCGGTCGTGCAGGGTTCGGAAAGCTCCTTGCCCATCAGCGACCATGTTCCGCTCGAGATGTAGATAAAGTCGTCCTTCTGCGACGGAACGGCGACAACCGCAGCCGCCGTGTCGTGCGAGGCGACGTTGATGATCTTCGGGTCGATTCCGCCGATCTCCTCGCGAACGGCGGGGAGAAGCTTGCCGCAAATGCTTCCGGGCGCGACGATCTCACCGAGAAGTCTGCGGGGGATTCCGAGCTTGTCGGTGACGTCATATGCCCAGCTGCGCTCGGCGGCGGAAAGCATCTGCGAGGTCGAGGCGATGGTGTACTCGGTCTGCTTTACACCGGTGAGGAAATATTTCAAAAGGTCGGGGATAAAGAGCATATCGCTTGCGTTCGACAGCGCTTCGGGACGCTCTTTCACCAGGGTATAGAGCTGATAAATCGTGTTGAAATTCAAGAACTGCGTTCCGGTAATGCGGTAAAGCTCCTCCTTGGGGATAACGCGGAAAAGTTCCTCCATGATTCCCTTTGTTGTGCGCTCGTCGCGGTAGCAGTAAGGGTTTTCCAAAAGCTTTCCGCTTTTGTCCAAAAGCCCGTAGTCGACGCCCCACGTGTCGATACCCATCGACGCGATGTCGCGGTTGTCGGAAAGAGCGCAGTTGTGAAGCGCGCTTTTGATCTCGCCGAAGGTGCGCAGAATGTCCCAATAAAGACTTCCGTTTAAGTTGACCGGTCCGTTCGGGAAACGGTGTACTTCCTCAAGAGTGATTTTCTGTCCGTCAAATTTACCGACCATGCCGCGGCCGCTGGAAGCGCCGAGGTCGATGGCGAGCATTTTCAAAGTTGCCACGATTTTTTCCTCCGTGATGATGATTATTTTTCAAAAAATCCCGTATTTTTGAGATTTCGATAACTGATTTTGATCGCCTCAAAGGGGTCGATCCGTGTTTCGTCCAGCTCGACGAAATGATACAGCAGTCCCGCGTCGCGGCAGGTGGCAAGGATCTTCGGGTACGGAAGATTTCCCTCCATGACTTCGATCATGCACTGCTTCTGCTCATGTACGCCCATGTCTTTGAAATGGGTACACGAAATGCGGTCCTTGTGCTCGGAAAGCCACGCGCATTCGTCAAGACCGGCGTAGTGGAGCCAGTAAACGTCCGCTGTGAGCTTGACCGCTTCGCGGTCGGTGTTTTCGATAAAGTATTCCACGAAATGCTTTCCGTTTTTCTTGGCAAATTCATGGTAATGGTTATGATAGCTGAAGACCATGCCGGCGGCTTTGATCTTTTCGACCGCCGGGGCAATGACATCGGCAAAACGACGGTAGCCGTCGGCAGAGTCGACATATTCGTGCGGCGCCATGCCGAGACCGATGATCTTACAGCCGAAGGAGGCGTGATCCTCGATCACCTTTTCGGTCTCGTTTTGGATCTTGTCAAACGGGGTATGGGTAATGACCACCTCAAGACCCGTGTTTTCCTTCGCCTTGCGAATGACCGCGGCGTTTACGTCGGGACCTACGCCCGATACCTGAACATAGCGGTAGCCGATCTTGGCGACCTTTTCCATTGTCGAGAGAAAATCCTCCGGCGTTTTGGTGAAATTGCGCAGGGTATAAAGCTGAAGTCCGAGTTTCATTTTCTGTTCCATAAAGCACACTCCCGCCCCGCATTTTCCGCGGGGACTTTTTTAGTATGGAGACATTATAGCAAACCGAAAGCGTTTTGGTAAGAACCTTTTAAAAAGAAGTCGGCAACGGCAAGCAAGTTGCAAAAAAGCCGCCCGAAAAGGCATTTTTTTGCCGAAAACCGATTTTTTCGCGCTTATTTCAGCGTCACGACGGTAACGCCGCTGTCGCCTTCGCCGAACATGCCGGGGCGCAGACTCTTGACACGGCTGTCATGCCGCAGACGGCTCGTGAGCGAGGCGCGGAGCGCGCCCGTACCCTTGCCGTGAATGATCGTGACCTGCTCGAGCCGTGCAAGCACGGCGTCGTCCAAAAATTTGTCGACCATGAACCATGCGTCGTCGCCGATCATGCCGCGCACATCGAGTTCGGTGCGGACATCAAGCGCCGTTTTCGGCGCGCTCGTGCGGGTGAGATTTTTCTCGGGGGTTGCCTTCTGCTCGACGAGCATGAGGTTTTGGAGCTTGGTCTTGGTCTGAATAATGCCCGCCCGAACCGTCACGTTTTTGCCGTCGACCGAGAGAACGACGCCTTGTTTGTTGATATCGCGCAAAAGCACCGTGTCGCCGGGGCGAAGCTCGCGGGGGAGAACATAGTCCTCCTCGATCTTGCTTGCGACCGAGCCGAGCTTTTTCTCGGACGAATTCAGCTTTTGCTTTACGTCAAGCTTTGCTTTTTCGAGGTTTTCGGCAAAGTGCTCGCTGTCCTTTTGCTTCTTGATGCGGTCAAGCTCGGCGAAGATATAATCCGCCGAAGCGCGCGCCTGCTCGACCATTCTGCGCGCTTTTTCCTCCGCCCGCTCGTTTTCGGCTTCCAGCCGCTTGTTAAAACGCTCGCGCTCCTCGCGGGTCTTTTGGTGCATCGCGCTCAGCTCCTCGCGGAGCTTTTTGGCTTTTTCTTTTTCGATTTCGTAATGCGATTTTTCGTTTTCCAGCTGCTCGATGAGCGATTCGAAACGCCGCGTATCGCCCTCGACGCCGCCCTTTGCGCAGTCGATGATCTCCTGCGGGATGCCGAGTCGTTCGGCGATGGCAAACGCGTTGGATTTTCCCGGGAGTCCGATCATCAGACGATAGGTCGGACGGAGGGTCTCGACGTTGAATTCACAGCAGGCATTCGAAACGCCGTCGGTCGAAAGGGCATAGGCTTTCAGTTCGGCATAATGCGTCGTTGCGGCGCAGAGACAGCCCTTTTTCCGCACGGTCTCCAAGATCGCCTCGGCAAGCGCCGCGCCCTCGATGGGGTCGGTGCCCGCGCCCAGCTCGTCGAACAAAACGAGCGAATGCGGCGTGATCTTTTTTAAGATTCCGACGATGTTGACCATGTGCGCCGAGAAGGTGGAGAGCGACTGTTCGATGCTCTGCTCGTCGCCGATGTCGGCGAGAATCGAGTCAAATACGGGTACGACCGAGCCGTCCCCGACGGGAATATGCAGTCCGCACTGCGCCATCATCGACAAAAGACCGAGCGTTTTTAAGGTGACGGTCTTGCCGCCCGTGTTGGGACCCGTGATGACGAGCAGGGTGTAATTTTTGCCGAGCGGCACATCGATGGGCACGACCTTGTCCTTGTCCAAAAGCGGATGGCGCGCACATTTTAGATCGACGTGCTGTTTGGACGAAAGAATCGGCTCGCACGCGTCCATGCGGAAGGAAAGCTCGGCTTTGGCAAAGATCGACGCCAAAAGGCAGAGGTTTTCGTAATTTTGTCTGAGCGCTCCCGAAAAGCGGGCGCATTCCGCCGAAAGCTCGTAAAGAATCCGCTCGATCTCGGCTTCTTCTTTCGCCTTCAAAACACGGATTTCGTTGTTCGCTTCGACGACGCTCATCGGCTCGACGAAAAGCGTCGCGCCGCTTGCGGAGGTGTCGTGAACCAAGCCCTTGATCTCGCTTCGGTATTCGGATTTTACCGGCACGACGAAGCGGCCGTTGCGGGTGGTGACGATGTTTTCCTGCAAATATTTCGAGCCGCCGCCCGAAACGTATTTTTGAAGCGTTTCGCGGATGCGGTCGGAGGCGGAGCGCATTTTGCGCCGAATCGCATAAAGCTCGTCCGAGGCGGTGTCCGCCATGACTTCCTCCGAAACGACGGCGCCGGTTATTTTTTCCTCCAGAAATTTGTTGGGAGAAAGCGTTTTTGCGATCTCGGAAAGGGATATTTCCGCGCCGCGATAGGAGGAAAAATAGTCGCTGACGCTTCGGGTCGACTGTAAAACGCCCGCGATCATCAAAAGCTCCGCGCGGTTTAAGCACGCGCCTTTTTCGCAACGCTCCAGCGCATTTTTAATGTTTTTTACGCCGCCGAAGGAGGGTGCGCCTTTCGTTTGCGCAAGGGTCTTTGCTTCGGTGGTCTGTTTTTGCATTTCGCGGATGTGCGCAAGCGACACCGACGGGGAAAGCGAGCCGAGTATTTCCCGCGCGCCCTCGACGCCCGTGCAGTCGCACAGCATTTCGCGTATTTTATCAAATTCCAAAGAGACGGCGGCTTTTTGAAATCCGCGCGCGGTGAAAATATCCGTGTCGTCGGAATAAAAAATACCGCTTCCGTCCTCTTTTTTCGTGCCGCTTGCGGCACCGTATTTTTCTTCTGTCATGGGTTTTGCTTTACGCCTTTCTTTTGTTCGGCGGAGGGGTCGTACGTGCTGTGGAAAAAGTCCGCCGTTTTGTAATGCTTTCCCGTCTGGCGGGAAAGATACGCTTCGCACACGCCGTACAGCTCGTGCGCGGTTTCGGGACAGACCGAAAAACGAAGACATTGATTTTGCCGATAGCGCAGCATCCCGCGCAGGGTCTCGACCGTTTCGGGACGAAGCGGGATCGCATCCTTCCGCGCACGCTGCGCAAGGCAGGCGGGACACAAAAACGCGCCGTCGGAATAAGAAAACAGATACCGCCCGAATTTGTCGGTCGAATCGACGGCGGGCTTTCCGCATTCGGCGCATTCCTCAAGATCGGGCATAAAGCCCGAAAGAATCATGCATTGCATCTCAAACGCCGCTTTGATCTTCAAAAGGGGCGAAATACCATGCTCTGCGGCATAAAGACAGTTGAGCAAAAGGCGCAGCATTTCGCTCTCGTCGCTGTTTTCGGTGCAGACGGTGTCGGCGACCTCGGCAAAATAGCAGGCGAGGGCGAAGCGGTCAAGGTCGCTTCGGATGGCGTAATGGCTGTCCAGCGCCTCCGCGCCCGTCAAAAGATACCGCCCGTTTTTTTCGTGAAGCTCGAAAGAGGAATAGCACAAAAGCTGAACGGCGGGGGAGTTTTTGCTGTTGATGCTCTTGACGCCCCGCGCGTAGACCGAGATCTTTCCGAGCTCGCCCGTCAGAAAAGTCAGAATCTTGTCGTTCTCTCCGTACAGCGTGTCGCGCAGAACGATGCCCGAAACGGTAAGCTCCATAGCGCTTTACCGATCCTCGCGGAAGCCGAGACGGTTGAGATTCATTATGCTGTCGCGCCAGTTTTCCTTTACCTTGACCCAAAGATCGAGGTAGATCTTCTTTTCGAAGAAGGCTTCGAGATCCTCGCGGGCATACGTTCCGATCTTTTTCAGGGTTTCGCCGTTTTTGCCGATGATGATCTTTTTGTGCGCTTCTTTTTCGCAATAAAGCTCGGCGCGGATCTTAATCAGATTTTTCTGCTCGTCGAAATCCTCGATCACGACGGCGACGCCGTGCGGGATCTCATCGTCCAGAAGGCGAAGGACTTTTTCGCGGATGACCTCGGCGGCGATTTGACGCACGGGCTGATCGGTGAGCATATCGGGGGCAAAATACCACGGCTCGTTCTTCAAAAACGGTGAAAGCTCGGACAGCACGATGTCCACGCCGTCGTTTTCGAGCGCCGAGATGGGGATGATCGATTTGAAATCGCAAAGATCTTTGAAGTTCTCGATGGTGGTCAGAATTTTGGTCTTTTTGTAATCGTCGGCTTTGTTGATGACCAAAACCGCGGGCACTTTCAGCGCGTTTATCTTTTCGGCGATCTCAAGCTCGGTTTTCGTCGGCTTTTCGGTCGGCTCGACGATGAAAACAATGGCGTCGGTGCCCGTCGCGGAGTCGCTCGCCTCTTTCATCATCCTTTCGCCGAGCTTGTTTTTCGGCTTGTGGATACCGGGCGTGTCGATGAAGACAAACTGGTCGCAGCCGACCGTGTGAACGCCCGTTATTTTGTTGCGGGTGGTTTGCGGCTTTTTCGAAACGATGGCGATCTTCTCGCCGAGAATCGTGTTCATCAGCGTGCTCTTGCCGACGTTCGGACGGCCGAGGATGCAGATAAAGCCGGTGCGCATTTTCTCGCGCGGAATGTCGTTCTCTTTCGAAAGCTCTTCCGCCTCTTCGGTTTCCGGTTCGTCGGCTTCCCCCTCTTCGCCGCTTACAAGAAGCTCGACGGGCTTTCCCTCAAAATCGCGGGTAAGACCGATCGATGAAAGAACCGCGTCGCAGGTATCGTTCATGTATTTTTCGTCCTCCTCGCTCACCTCGTGGTCATAACCGAGCAGGTGGAGGACCGAATGGACCGTGAGAAAAGCAAGCTCGCGCTCAAAGGAATGTCCGAATTCGACCGACTGAGCATAGGCGCGCGGCGCGCACAGAACAATGTCGCCGAGCGCGATCGGCTCGTCGGAATCGCACTCCTTGGGAAGCGTGTCCTTTTCGAAAAGCGGAAAGGACAAAACGTCGGTCACGGCGTCCTTTTTGCGATAGTCGCGGTTCAGCTCCCGAATCCGATCCTCGGTCACGACGCTTACCGAAAGCTCGCACGGCAGGTCGACTTTTTCATAACGCAGGGCGGCGTTTATCGCCTTTTTGATGACCGCCTTGTGTTCATCGGTCAGACGGATTGTCTTTTGTTCGTTCGTTATATAGATCTTGTTTTTCATTTTTTGCGTTTCCTTTTCTTTGTTGTTCGTAGCGGTCGTAGGCGCGGATAATGCGCTGAACCAGCGCGTGCCGCACAATGTCGCGTTCGGAAAGCGAAAAGACGCACACACCCTCGACGTCTTTGATAATGCGCGCCGCCTCGATAAGACCCGAGCGATGCCCGTCGGGAAGGTCGATCTGCGTAATATCTCCCGTGACGACAATTTTGGAGCCGAAGCCGAGACGGGTCAGAAACATTTTCATCTGCTCGGGCGTTGTGTTCTGCGCTTCGTCGAGGATAATAAACGAGTCGTCGAGCGTCCGTCCGCGCATATAGGCGAGCGGTGCGATCTCAATCGCGCCCCGTTCGAGATTGCGGGCATAGCCCTCCGCCCCCAGCATTTCGTAAAGCGCGTCGTGTAGAGGGCGCAGATACGGGTCGATCTTGTTTTGCAGGTCGCCCGGCAGAAAGCCCAGCTTTTCGCCCGCTTCGACGGCGGGACGGGTGAGCACGATGCGGCTGACGGCTTTGGAACGCAGGGCGTTCACCGCCATGGCGACGGCGAGAAAGGTCTTCCCCGTTCCGGCAGGACCGATTCCCAACACCACCGTGTTTTTTTCAATTGCCTCGACGTAATTTTTCTGTCCGACGGTCTTTGCCTTGACGGGTTTTCCGCGGCTCGTGATGCAGATACAGTCGGAATCGAGCCTGTAAAGCGTGTCGGTCTCTTCGTTGTTTTCGGCAGCGGAGAGAGCATAGCGCACGTTCTGCTCGGTAAGCGCGTCGGCGGTCTTCAAAAGCAGCGAAAGACTTTGAAGCGCCGCATAGGCGCGGTCAACGCTTTTTTCGTCCGCCCCCGCTATCTTGATACTGCCGGCGCCCGCAAAAAGCGAAACGCCGCATTCTTCCTCGATGATCGCCGCGTTCGCGTCAAACGAGCCGAACAGGGCGGCAACGGTATCGTGCGAAAGTCCGCTCAGAATTTTTTCTGCCATAGTCTTTCCTTTCGACATTTAATCAGGTCTATTATACATCATTTTCCTACTCTTTTCAAGTAGCTTTCGCAATTTCCTGTCCTTCCATACCCGCATTCCGTTCGATTCCGATGCTTTCGCGGCACAAGAAGCTCGTTTTGAAGACATAAGCGTCGGCTTCCTCTCGCTCGGTCGTCTCTTCAAAGAGAATTTCGCCGCTTTTTTCGCGGCGCTTTTTGAATTCCGCAAGCTTTTTTTGATACAGCGCCCGCGCTTCGGCAAGGCTTCGCTCACGATCGGTAAGGTGCGGCGCAAAAAAGGTTTCCTCCTCGATCGAAAAGGGGAGCGCAAGGCGAGAAAACAAAGTCGGAGTATAGCGGTTCTTTTCCCGTTCGTTTGTCCCGTCGGGAAGAAAGGCAAAGCGGAGCGCAAGACGGCGGTTCAGAAAAAGAAGCGTGCTGCGAAAGACGGCGTCGGTCTTTTCGGCTTTTTTGTACGCTTTCGGAATGTACATTTCGAAAACCGGCTCGGTGTCCGCCAAAACCGTTCCCCGCGCGCGGCGCAGAAGGGTTCCCGAAAGGCGCGTTTCGAAAAAGGAGGAGACGAGCAGCTGACCCTTTACCACCGATTGCCCCGCGCTTACCTCGCAGCCGCCGCTGTAAACGTCGGCACGGCGGACGATCCCGTCGCATTTTGCCACGATGTTGCACACCGAAATTTTGTCGGGCAGAGCTTTCGGCGCCGACGTCGCCTCGGCAATCTCCACCTGCGCCGTCACGCCGAGGCGGTTGATGTGCATCCACGACGCGCGCTTTTCGCGCACGAGATAGCGAAGGTACAATTCGTCGACATGCACGTCGGAAAGCGAGCAGCCCTCATAAAAGCCGAGCGTCGAGAGCGTCTCGAGGACCTCCTCGGTCGGGATGGTTTCGTTTCCCGTGACGCGGATCGAAAAAATGTGATTTGAAAGATAGGAGTGCAGAAGAAGGCTTAATAAAAGCCCCGCCGCAATGCCTCTTCGGCTCGAAAGCCGTTTCAGCTGTGCGAAAACGCCGAAGGCGCGGGCGGAATACGGAATATGCTTTTCCGAAAGAATTTTTTCGACCGCTGCCGTGTCTTTTCGAAAGCAGGTAAACGAAAGAGACCCGTTTTCGGACGCTGTGTCGTAAAGCTTTTTTTCGCGCAGCAGAAAGAGGATTTTTCCCGCGTCGCGCGGGGAGGAAACAAGAGTGAAACGGGTGTAGCCGATAAGATGGCGAATAAGATCGATCTTCAAGGCAAGGCGCTCCTTCCCGGTTATGCGTCGATTGCGATCGACGTTATGGTTCCGCTCACGGCAAGCGCTTCGCCGTCGAGAAGCGTCACGCGAAGCCCACGCCCCGCGATGAGGAGAATGTTTTTCCCGCAGCGCACCGAAAGAGCGTTTTCATCGTAGCAGTCGATGCGCAGATTTCCTTCGATGATGAGACTTCGCCCGCCGTAAAGCTGGATATACGGCACGCCGCGCAGGATATCGAGGGGAAGCCCGATCTTTTCCGAAAGACGCGAAAGAGCGGGCACGGGCGTTTTTTTCTCGGTTTTGTCATGTTTCATGTGTTTTCCCCATATATGGTAGCAAGAATTCTATTGTCATCTTATGAGGAGCTTTTGGTATTATGCCCGAAAAAATTGCCGAAAACAGGGCGGAAAATGCAAAAACAGGTGCGTCGGTCCTCTTTTGCCTTTTGTGCGCGGCATCGGTCCTTCTTTTTCCGTCGCTTGTTTCGAAAAGTCTTCTTCGTTCGCTCGAGCGCTTTTACCGCTGTCTTTTGCCTGCACTTTTTCCGATGATGATTCTTTCGCGGCGGCTGCTTTGCGCGCTTCCGCAAAAAAACGGTCCGCGCTTTTTTCGTTTCTGTCGGGCTTTTTCGCTCACGCCCGATTCGTTTTTTCTGTTTCTGACGGGGCTTTTGTGCGGCTATCCGCTCCCCGCCGCGCTGTGCGCCGAGCTTTTTTCGCAAAAGAGGCTCGGAGCGCGCGACGCCGAACGCTGCGCCGCGCTTTTTGACAACGCAAGCCCGGGGTTCCTCATCGCCTTTGTCGGAAGCGGGCTTTTGGGATCGGTGAAATACGGCGTGTTTTTGTATATTGCCCAGACGCTTGCGGTGCTGTGTGCGCTGAGGATTTTTCCGAGAACCGAGAAAGCGCCGCCCGACGGGCGCGCCTTTGCCGAAAACAGCGAAAAGGGGAGAGAACCGTCTTCGCTCACCGAGGACATTCGCCGCGCGGCGCATACTCTTTTGGAAATTGCCGCCTTTACGGCTGCTTTTTCGCTTGCCGCCGATTTTGCCGCCGCGTTTTTGTCGGCGATCCCGCTTCCGAAAAGCACGGTCGGCTTTGCCGCGGGGCTTTTGGAGATCACCGACGGCTGTACGCTTCTCTCCGACTGTCCGAAAGAAGTGCTGTTTCTCCTTTTGCCTTTTCTTTCGGGGCTGGGCGGTGCGTCGGTACTTTGTCAGGTGCGCGCGGCGCTGCCGCGCGGACTTTCGATTCGTCCGTATCTTGCCGCCCGCGCCCTCATCGCGTGTCTTATGACCGCGTGCTTTTTTGTCATGACGCGCATTTCGCCGTAGGACGCAAGACCGAAAAAATCGAAAAAAGTTGCAATAAAAGGAAAAAAACGGTTGCAAAAGACGAAAAAATCGGTTACAATGAGCGTGACCGTAACGGCAAGAAAAGTTGCCGGAAAGGTTGCAAAAAATCGAAAGAAAATCGGAGGAAAACACCATGCCGAAAACCGTTTCGGAATACATTGAAAAAAATTGGGACGACTGTATTCGGGAAAATCGCCGTGACGAGGGAACGCTTATCGGACTCCCTTACCCTTATACCATCCCCGCCGTCGGACATTTTGACGAGCTTTATTATTGGGACACCTACTTTACAAACCTCGGACTTTTGATCGACGGGCGCGCCCTTTTGGCAAAATACAACGTCGACAATATGCTGAATCTTATCTCGCGCTTCGGACATATGCCCAACGGCAACCGCACGTATTATATCAGCCGTTCGCAGCCGCCGTACCTCTCGATGATGGTGCGCGACATTTACGAATATTTCGGCGATAAAGCGTGGCTTCGCGGCGCGTATGAGGCGCTTCTTACCGAATACGACTTCTGGATGACAAAGCGCATGACCTCCTGTGGACTGAATCAATATTCCGACGACAGCCCCGACGAGGAATTCATCCGCATTTCGCCCGATTATTGCAAGCGCATCGGATATACCCCCGCGGGAAAAAGCCCGCTCGATATCGGAAGGCACTATCTTGCGGTCGCCGAGAGCGGCTGGGATATCAACACCCGCTTCGGCTTCGATGCGAGCCGCTTTGTGCAGGTCGATCTGAACAGTCTTTTGTATCGGCTCGAAAAGAACATGGCGCATTTTGCGCGCGAGCTTTCGATCGGCGGAGCGGATGAGTGGGAAAAACGCGCCGAAACGAGAAAAGAACGCATTTTTGCCCTTCTCGAGAACGAACAGGGACTTTTGCTCGATTACGATTTTGTCGCAGAGAAGCACAGCGATACGTTTGCCGCCGTGTCGTTTATTCCGCTTTTGTGCGGCGTCGCCGAACAGCGCCACGCCGACGCGATGGTGAGAAATTTGGCACGTCTCGAGGCGGCGCACGGCATTCTCGCGACCGAGAGCAATCCGTTCCCCGGACATTATCAGTGGGGCACGCCCAACGGCTGGCCGTGTATGCAGTACGCCGCTTTTGCGGGACTTTTCGCCTACGGTTATGAAAAGGAAGCGCGTCGCATTGCCGAAAAATACATAAAGCTGTGCGACAGCGCCTTTGAGGAGACGGGCAAGCTTTGGGAAAAATACAACGTGATCGAAGGAAACGTAAACGTGACCGACGAATACGATATGCCCGCCATGATGGGCTGGACGGCGGGAGTTTATCTCAAGGCGAAAGAGCTGCTCGGAAAATAAACAAACGAAACACAATAAAACAAGAAACCGGGGAAGACGGAATGTCTTCCCCGGTTTTTCGTATAAGCTTTATTTTACGAACGAAATTTATCCGTTCGAATTTCTCTTCTAAAACCGCACCGTCGCCTTGATTGCCATGCCGTTCGGATAAGCCGTCACCGTCCCGACCGCGAAAAACACGCCCTCGCTGTCGTAAAGACGAACGCGCGCGCCCTCGGGAAAATCAGCTTCGGAAAGGCGGAGCTTTGAAAGATAAAGCTCGCAGCCGTTGCGGCAAAGGCGGGCGAAAAATTCCGAAAGGCGGACAGCGGGAAAGTCGGCAAAGATCTTCTCGGGCGAAACAAGACACGCTTCGAGCGCTTTCGTGTCGTTCTTTTCATAAAGCGCCTGCAGCTCTTCGATCGTCACGGCGTTTTCCTTGCGGAAAATGCCGCAGGAGAGTCGCTCGAGGCTGTAAAGCGTGCCGCCCGTGCCGAGATAATTTCCGATGTCCTCGCACAGCGTGCGGATATACGTTCCCTTCGAGCAGGATACGTCGACAAGATAATCGCGGTCGTTGTCCTGTCCGACAAGAGAAAGATCGTAAATTTCGATCTCGCGCGCCGTCCGTTCGACCGTGACGCCCTCCCGCGCCAGCTCGTAAAGCTTTTTTCCGCCGATCTTGATCGCCGAATACATGGGAGGGATCTGCTTTTGTCTGCCGAGAAAATGCGGAAGCGCCGCGAGAAATTCCTCCCGCGTAAACGCCGCCGGCTTTTCCGCAAGAACCGTTCCCGTGATATCGCCCGTGTCGGTCGTGATGCCGAAGCGCATCCCGGCGCGGTACACTTTATCGTGATTCATCAGAAAATCCTGGGCGGCGCAGGCGCTGCCGATCAATACGGGTAAAACACCGCACGCCATGGGATCGAGGGTGCCTGCGTGCCCCACGCGCCGTGTGCCGTAAAAACGCTTCAGGCGCGCCACGGCATCGTGCGAGGTATAGCCCGAGGGTTTATAGAGATTGATGATTCCGTTCATGCTGTTCACCGATTTTCGGTCTTTTCGTGCGTGTCCGATTTTTTAACGCCCGCGCGGTCGTCGCGCTTGAAATATTGATAAAAGTTACAGCGGATCATGCCGTTGTACAGCCGCCGCACCTTGTCGGCGCGCTTGCCGTAAAGGGCTTCGAAATCCTCCTCCGAGGTGATGATGTAGATCTGCCACGGAGAAAGCTGTAAAAAGACCTTTCCCATTTTTTTGTACAGCGCCTGCGCGCTTTTCACGCTGTCCATACGTTCGCCGTAGGGCGGGTTGCAGACGATGGTCGTGCGGCGGTCGTCGCGGCGGATGGTGAGCGCGTCCTTTTTAAAGCAGTCGATATATGCCCACATGCCGGCGCGGCGGATGTTGTCGCGGGCAATTTCCACGGTGTCGGGGTCGATATCGGTCGCAAGAGCGCGGAAAGGCGTGTCAAGCTTTCGCGCCGCTTTTGCCTCCTCGCGCGCGTCCTCCCACAGCTTTTTCGGAAGCCACGGAAAGCTTTCGGCGGCAAAACGGCGGAAAAGTCCGGGCGCGGTATTGGTCATGATCAGCGCCGCCTCGATCGGGATCGTTCCCGAACCGCAGAAGGGATCCCACAAAAGAACGTCCTCGCGCGGGCGGGCAATTTTTACCATTGCCGCCGCAAGCGTCTCGCGGATCGGCGCAAGATTCGCTTCGGTCCGATAGCCGCGCTTGTGGAGCGGAATGCCCGTGGTATCGATCATAATGACGGCGTGATCGTTCAGAATGAAAAATTCGATTTGATATTTCACGCCGCTCTCTTCGAACCACTCGACGCCGTAGGCTTCTTTCAATCGCTCGACGATCGCCTTTTTGATGATCTTCTGACAGTCGGGCAGGCTGTGCAGCTCGCTTTTGATTGAATGTCCCTTCACGGGAAAAGCGTCGTTTTTGCCGATGAAGCGCTCCCACGGGATCTTCTTTACCCCGTCGAAAAGCGCGGTGAAGCTTTTTGCCTCAAAGCTTGCCATTTCGATCAGCACCCGCTCGGCACAGCGAAGCCATAGATTGCTCCGCACGATTGCCGAAGGAGGTCCTTCAAAATAAACTCTTCCGTCGATGGTATCGCGCCGATGATATCCCAGCGCGTCGATTTCCTCCCCGACTGCCTTTTCCAAGCCGAAAAGGCACGGGGCAACCAGTCTTACGTTACTCAAAGCCGACTCCTTTATTGTTTTGCGTTGCGGTTCTCGTCAAAAAGCGCACGGTATTCCTCCGCGCTCTTTTTCTCGGCTTCTCTGCCCGCAAAGCCGAGATTTATCGCACCCGCCGCGGCATAGATCAGAACAAACAGGATCGAGAAGGCGAAAAATGCCGGGAAGTTTTTATAATTTCCCGTAAGATAGAAAATGAAAAAGTAAAACAAAGCGTAGATCAGGATAAATTCAAGCGAATACCGCAAAAGAGACGGCATTTTTTTGAAAAGTCCGAAGACCGAAAGAACCAGCGCCGCGCAAAGACCGAAAAACAGGGAATACAGAAAGATCCGAACAGCTCCGTAGTTTGCGGCGTTTTCTTCGGAGGAAAGATAAAAACCGAGGATAAAAACAAGAGTTGTCACCGAATAGATCGCGGCGGTGTTGTAAAAGGTCTTCTTCAAAAAGGCAAAAACGTTTTTCATAAAAAACTCCTTTTGTTTTGCGCCGAAATCAAAATCGAGCGCTTCTTTAATGTTACCATAAATCGGAAAAAAAGTCAACGGGTCTTCCGCTTTTTCCGATATTCCGACGGTGAACAGCCCACCGTTTTCCGAAACATTTTGGAAAAATTAAAAGCGTCGGCATATCCGACCATATACGCCGATTCGCTCACCGAATAGCCCTTGAGAAGAAGCTCGCCCGCGCGGCGCATGCGCACGCCGATGAGATATTCCTTCAGCGCCACGCCGTAGCGCTCTTTGAAAATGCGCGAAAGATAGCGCCGATCCAGTCCCGCGTCGTGCGAAAGCGTTTCGACCGTAATCGGCTTCATGTAATTCAAATGGATCTCGTCGCGCACCCTGCGGCAGACGTCGGTCGGTCGCTTTTTTTCGCCGAACAGCGTGTAAAAAATTTCGTGAATGTACGACGCATAAATTTCGGGGTTCGAAACGTGCTCCTCGGAGACGCTCAGCATACGCCGAAAGGTGTCGGCTTCGTAGGAAACAACGGGCGGAAGCTCCCGCAGACGCTCCGAACATCCCCCCGTAAAGCCGACCCAGACGTAATGCCAGGGGTCTTTTGCGTCGGCTTCGTAGGTCGTGACGACCTCGGGCGGAATGATAAACATTTCGCCTCCGGTTACGGGATAGATTTTCCCGCCGATCTCGAACGTCCCCTTGCCCGAAAGGCAAAAGTGAAGGAGAAAATATTCGCGGATGTACGGCCCGAAGCGGTGACCCGGACGGCACTGCTCGCATCCCGCGATCAGCGGCAGAAGCGGACTTTCGGACGGGGAAACGCGGTCGAGTATCAGATTGATTTGAACGGACATGGCAAGCCTCCGACTGCGGCGGTGCGTACACCGCAAATAATATATTACATTATACCATGTTTCGGTTACATAAATCAATGGTTTTTTTAAAAAAAATATGCTATTCTGTCACCAAGCAAAGAAGCCGCAAAAGGAAAACGGCATATCTTGAAAACAGGGGGATAAAACGAAAAATGAAGATTACATTTATGGGTGCGGGCAGCACCGTTTTTGCCAAAAACGTTCTGGGCGACACGCTCCTTGCCGAGCCGCTTCGCGAATGTGAAATTGCACTTTATGACATCGACAAGGATCGTCTTGACGAATCGCTGCATGTCATTGCCGCCATCAACAAAAAATACAACGAAAACCGCGCCGTCATCAAGACCTATCTCGGCGTCGAAAACCGCAAGGAGGCGCTGCGCGGCGCAAGATTCGTCATCAACGCCATTCAGGTCGGCTTGTACGATCCGTGTACCATCATCGACTTTGAAATTCCGAAAAAATTCGGTCTCCGTCAGACCATCGCCGACACATTGGGCATCGGCGGAATTTTCCGCGGACTGCGCACCATCCATGTGCTGAAGGACTTTGCCGCCGATATGCGCGAGGTCTGCCCCGACGCACTGTTCTTGAATTATACCAACCCCATGGCGATTCTTTCGGGCTATATGCAGCGCTATTCGGGCGTAAAGACCATCGGTCTTTGCCACAGCGTACAGAACTGCAGCCGAGGGCTTCTCGATCGTGTCGGCATGAACGACAAAAAAATCGGCGCGGAGCTGATCGCAGGCATCAACCATATGGGCTGGCTTCTGGAGCTTCGCGACGAAAACGGAAACGATCTTTATCCCGAGATCAAGCGCCGCGCCAAGAAGATGAACGAGACCGAAAAGCATACCGACATGGTGCGCTTCGATTATATGGACAAACTGGGCTATTACTGCACCGAAAGCTCGGAGCACAACGCCGAATACAACTGCTTCTACATCAAGCCGAATTACCCCGAGCTGATCGAAAAGTTCAATATCCCGCTCGACGAGTATCCCCGCCGCTGCGTAAATCAGATCGCCGGCTGGCAGAAACAGAAGGAGGAGCTTTTGAACGGCGGCGATATCGAGCATACCCGTTCGCACGAATATGCTTCACGCATTATGGAGTCGATCGTCACCGACACACCGTATAAGATCGGCGGAAACGTCATCAACACGGGGCTTATCGAAAATCTTCCGTATGACGCCTGCGTCGAGGTTCCGTGCCTTGTCGACGGTTGGGGCATTCATCCCACCCACGTCGGAAAGCTTCCCGAGCAGTGCGCCGCGATGAATCGCACCAACATCAATTGCCAGCTTCTCACCATCGAAGCCGCCGTGACGCAGAAGAAAGAGGTCATTTATCAGGCGGCGATGATGGATCCGCACACGGGAGCGCAGCTTTCGATCGACGATATCGTTAAGATGTGCGACGAACTGTTCGAAGCACATGAAAAAGCGGGCTACCCGATCTTCTGAGCGCGAGCGCTCACGAATACCGCAAATACCGCAAAAGAGACCCCGAGGGGTCTCTTTTTTTTGCAATGTTTTCCCGCCGACACGCGATTCGCCGCCGCAAGGCGTAGAATGACCTCGGATCGCTCCGAGGTCACTCTAACATATTTTAAGGAGAAATGAAGAACAAGATTCGGGCTTTGCGGCTTCGTGGACGGCCGATTCCGCTACCCTCATCCTGCTTACAGTATACCGACCGTTTGTGATGGCTGTATGAAAAACGGATGAAAAAGGGGGAAATATATCGGATATATTTTGAATCCTTTTTGAATGCCGTTCAGATTCCGAAAAATGAACTTTTGCCTATTCGGAAAGCGCCGCGCGCAGCTTTTCCATGATTTTTTTCTCTCGCCGTGAGACCGTCACCTGCGTAAGCCCAAGGACGCGCGCACTTTCGCTTTGCGTCATGCAACGAAAATAGCGGAGAAAAACAAGGGCGCGCTCATCGGACGGAAGGGTGCGCAGAGCCTCGTGCAAAGCGATGCTTTCGGTCATTTTCTCGCTCGGATCCTCCCCGATGAGCGCCTCAAGCGGCGGGGAATCCTCCTCGTCGGTCCGCTCGAGAGAGAGAAGCGGACTTTGCGCGCTCATTGCCTCGGCAATTTCCTCGGCGCGCATGCCGCAAAGAGCACACAGCTCCGAGAGACGCGGTTCGCGCCCGTGCTCTTTCTGAAAATCGCTCGCCGTGCGGGACAGAACGTACCCTCTGCGCTTGATCTCACGGCTGATCTTGATCGGTCCGTCGTCGCGCAAAAAACGCTTCAGCTCGCCCGCTATGCTGTGTACGGCATAGGTGGAAAAGGCGCAGCCGACGCTCTCGTCGAATTTTTTGACCGCCTTTAAAAGCCCGAGCGCTCCGATCTGAAAAAGATCGTCGGGCTCCTGCCCGCGCCCTTCAAAGCGCCGCGCGACGCTTCGCACAAGCCCCGCGTTTTCCCGCACAAGCTCTTCTTCGGCGGTTCGGTCTCCCTCGCGGATCCGATGCAGAAGCGCGATGTTCCGTGCGTTGTCCATAGCCCGTCACAAGCCCTTTTTCGGCGAAAGCCGCTTTATCATGGTAACGCTCGTCCCACGCCCCGTATTCGAACGCACGCGCAGCCGATCGGTGAAGGTCTCCATGATCGAAAAGCCCATGCCGCTCCGCTCACTCTCGGCGTCGGTGGTATAAAGCGGTTCCATCGCTTTCTTCACGTCGGGAATGCCGCAGCCTTTGTCCTTGATCGTGACGGTGAAGATTCCGATTTCGTCATACGACGCTTCTATGTAAATGCGTTTTTTCTTTTCGTCGGGTTCGTTTTTGTAAGCGTGAACGATACAGTTGGTCACCGCTTCGGACACGGCGGTCTTGATGTCGGCGATCTCCTCGACCGTCGGGTCGAGCTGAGAGGCGAAGGCGGATACCATCACCCGAGCATACCCTTCGTTTACCGAGGACGCATACAGCGTCGTCTTGAAATAGTTTTGTGTTTTCCGTTTCATTTTCTTTTTGCCCCCTTTACTTTTTCGTTTCCGTATCGCCGCGATCGGAATGTACGATCTTAACGAGCTTTTCCGCCCCCGCCATGCGGAGCATTTCCTCCACCCGCCGCGCGGGATTTACGACCGTGACGGTCCCTTTCAGCTCGTTCATTTTCCGAAGCCGTCCCAAAACAAAGCCAAGCCCCGAGGAATCCATAAAATCGATGCGCGAAAGATCCAAAAGCAATGTTTCGGGACGGTTTCGGACGATCAGCTCATCTACCTCGCGCCGCGTATCCTTTACGGCATGATGATCCATTTCACCGCTTACGCGGACATATAATTTGTCTTTTTCGTTCCATACGGTAAGATCCATAACGGTTTTCTCTCCTTTATTATTTTTTTCGTGTATTTTAAGTTTTTGATACGGTTTCAAGCCTCTCCCTATTTTTCGTTTTTTCTGCCCCGACAAACAACAGTATACCGCGCCGCACGTGAAAAAAAGGTCGGAATCGCACTGTCGCGAAAGGAGTCTTTTTCGGGGAAGCGGGGCTATTATGCCGAACTTTTTTGTTTTGTACCGCTTTTGAGGGAAGAAACGAGAAATTGTCCGAAAAGGAAAAGAAGCGGCGAAAGATAGGCTTTTTCACACAGTATCGGAAAAGCTGCGGTCAAAAGAAACGCGCTGTAAAAAAGAGCTCCCACGAGAAGCGGACAAAGAAGCGCACGGGTCTTTTCCGACGTTTTTGCCGTAAGGATTCCGACATAATGCCGCGCGGCGCATGCAAAAACGCAAAGACGCAGAATGAATGAAAAATAGTAAGCGAAAAGAAAAACCTCCTGCACGTTCAGATACGGCACGACCGAAAGCAGTGTTCGGTCGGGGCGCGGAAGAACCGCCGAGCCCGCCGCTCCGAAATAGAGAAGATTTTTGATGCATTCGGCAAAGAACGTAAAAAGAAACAATAAAAACGCGATCGAAAGCGCTTTTTTGCCGCTTTTTTCTTTCGGGGCGGTCTCCGTGCCGTCCCGTATCTCCCGTTTTTTCTGCGCGGCAAGATAAAAGAAGAGAACGCCGAAAAAGCTTACGCTGTCGGTAAAGTATGAAAAGCGGAAGGAAAAAGCGTGCTCGGGCATAAACGAGGGAAGCGTTCCGTCGTAATCCAAAAAGGAAAACCAGGAAAAGATCGGCGAAAACAAAAGGAAGGGAAGCAGTAAAAGCAGCATGCGGGAAAGGGAGAGAACCGAGCCTTTTGTGATATACAAAACCAAAAGAAGCGACAAGATCCAAAAGAAATGGGAAAAACGACCGCCCGACAGAATGTCGGATATCTGCGGCATTTCGCGGGAAAGCTCGTAAAAGAGACTTCCCTCGCTCCAAAGGCAGAGAAGAAGCGCCGCGAGCGCGGAAAAACGGGAAGAAAGCGATGGGGAGAAAGAAAAGGAAACTTTTTCTTCGGGATAAAACCGGAGCGGAAGATACAGAGCAACAAAGCAAAGCGTCATGCCGAAAAGGCGCGCAAGAAAGGTGTCACCGTCGGTCGGAACACCGTAAAACAGAATGCCCGACAGAAAAAGCGCATACAAAACGCCGATGCGCCGGAAAAAACGGTCACGTGTCAAGCGAAAGACCTCCTCCCTTACCGAACGGCTTGTTCATTTTTTCCCGATAATAGGCGGGAAGCGTGCCGACTTTTTTTGCCGCAAGAGGCGTAAAGGGCGAAAAAACGTCTTCTTTTTCGTAAGCCTCGGCTTTCAGCTGAAATTCGGCGCGCGAAAACAGGGCGCACAAAAGCTCTTTTTTGCGCGCTTCGGAAAGGCTGTCTTCAAAGATCACGGTGCGCACCGATTTATAAAGGATCGTATCCTTTGTCGACAAAAGCGCGTCGAGAAGCTCCCGTGCGTTTTTTCGCGAGAAGGTCTCGGCCTCGCTTTTGCCGCTTTCGTCGGCGGCAAAGGACAAAAGCGCCGAAAGCATACCGTCCCGTTCGTAAAATGCAAGGCGCTCGCAGATCTTCGGTTCGCCTTGATTTCCCGCCGAGCAGGAGGCGGAAAAGAGAAAGAGAAAAGAAAACAGCATGCAGAAAAGCTTTTTCATTCGTTCTTTTCCCCTTTCGTTCCGAATTTTTTTCGCTCCGTCGGTCTTGCTCGGGTCACGGCGCTTTCGTTGTGCGAAAGGGCACGGTCGGGAAGCAGAACCAGCGCGTCGGAAAGCCCTTTAAGACGCAGCGGTGCAAGGGGCAGAAGATACGGAAGCCCGCACGAGGTCTTGACGCACAGCGTGCCCAAAAGCAGAAGCATGCAGAACGCCACGCCGAACAGCCCGAAAATGCGGGCAAAGAAAAGATTGACAAGCCGCACGAGAGGCATTGCGTTCATATACGGCGGGTTGATGAAGCTGCAGGTGGCGCTGATGGCGGCGACCATGATCACAGGCGCACCCGCAATTCCCGCCTTGATGGCGGCGTCGCCCAAAATGATGCCCGCCACGATCGAAACGGCGTCGCCCACGGCGCGAGGCATGCGCACGCCGACTTCGCGGATGATCTCGAACACGATCAGGATGATAAGAAGCTCGCTGAAGGGGGTAAAGGGAATGTCGGCGCGCGAACGGGCGATGGTGCGGTACAGCGAATGGGGGATCGCCGACGGATCGAATTGCAGAAGCGCCACATATACGGCGGGCAGAAAAAGCGCGACGGCAAAGCCGATAAAGCGCAAAAGCCGCACAAAGGTCGCATAATAGGGCGATTTCAGATAATCCTCCGCCGATTGCATGCTCTCGATGAAAAAATAAGGCAGCGTCAGAACGCAGGGACTTCCGTCGCAGATAACGGCAACCCGCCCGCCTATAAGCTTTGCCGCTACCTTGTCCGGCTTTTCGGAATTTCCGACATCCGGAAAAAGAGGGTATTTTCGGTCGCCGAGACATTGCTCGAGATATCCCGAATCGACGACCGACGGGAGGTCGATTTTCGAAAGACGCGTCTTTACCTCCGATATCACCTCCCGCGCGGCGCGCCCGTCAAGATAAACCAAAAAAACGTCGGTGTCGGTATAGCGTCCGAGCGTCATTTTTTCAACGGTCAATGCTTTTGTTTTCAGGCGCTTGCGCAAGAGCGCCACATTGGTCTCGGCACTTTCGACAAAGCCTTCGCGCGGACCGCGAATAACAACTTCTCCCGCCGGCTCGGAAATGCTGCGGGAATTTGGGCTCTTGACGTCGGTTCGCAAAAGAACAAGCTCATCGGCGTCGTCGTAAAACAAAACGGCATTTCCGGCAAGCAGTTCTTTTTCGCAGTCGGACGGAGAAAAAAAGCGCGTAAGCCGCGACGCGCACAGACAGGTCGGAATGTCCTTTTCTCCTTTTGCCCGCAAAAGCGGACGGAGAAGCGCTTCGGAAATGTATTTTTTGTCGCAGTAATTCGTAAAAGAGGCAATATAGACTGTCGTTCCGAAGGACAACGGAAGCGCACGAAGCGCAAAATCGCAGTCGTGCGAAAAGATGTGCGTCAACCGTTCGGAAAGCGCGGCGGCGTTCTGTTCGTTCATGTTTTTCCCCGCTCTTTTTTTAAAATTCTGCTTACAGTATGCCCCGAAAAGGGAAAAATATCGAAAAAAGCGAATTATTCTTTTCCTTTCAATTTAATGATAAAACGGATAAAACGTGCCGCGGCAGCAAAAAAGACACCCGCACGGGTGCCTGTCTTCAATTTTTGCATTTTTTGTTTCTTTATATTATTATGCATATATTATCCTGTGTGTTATCGTGCATTATGTGTTTTATTACCGTATATATTGCCGCATTGCCGCGGTTTTCTCCGATTTCCGCCGACCGTTTTCGTTTTTTCACTTTTGCGCTTCGCGGCGTTCAAAAAACGTCCGCACGGGCGTCAGTACGCCAGCGCATCTTCCACCACGTCCGGGAGATGACTCAGGGACAATTCGCCGTCGTTACACAGCGCCACCAGATTCTCCGCTTTTTCCCGATCGAAAAACAGATCCGAAAAGCTCAGTAGGATTTTTCCTTCGGGGCTGACTGCCTCGATTCCGTAAACCGCGTACGGTCTTTTTTCTTCGTCTCGGATTATGTCTTGTCTCATGCAATATGTACAGGCCATTTTTTCTCCGCCCTTCCGATTGACTTTTTGCTTCAGGCAAATCGTTTTTTGCGGTTCTCCGAAGCGCAGCACTGCGTCGGAGCCTGCTTATTTGTGTAATATTTTGTTCAAGTCGGACAAAAATGTTGACAAGGAACATTGTTTGGTGTATAATAAATACAAACTGCAAATAAATTTTGATGAAGCGTGGCTTTTTTTTGTTTGTATTTTCGTTTCCGACACATTTAGGATACCACACGAACGGAAAGTTTTCAATATGCAAGTTTGCGAAAAAGCCGTCCAAGTTTAATTCGTGAAAATCGAATGTGCGCAAAAGCTTGAAAAATGAAATCATATACGGTTTTTAAAAACCATATATGAGTTTTTCCGGATTTTTCGCTATTTCGAGAAGCAAAAGCAAAGTTGAAAGCAACACGCCATCAGGTAAAAAACACCTTTGTAAACGGATAAAAAAGGATTGACATTGCATGACAGATAAGCTGAGACAATTGAAAAAAGAATCCCATATGACCAATCAGCAGATTGCCGAAAAGAGCAATGTGCCGGAGAGCACGGTCGCACGCATCATTTCGGGCAAAACGCCTAACCCCACCATTACCACTGTCGCTTCAATGGCGCGGGCGATGGGAGGCTCTGCCGCCGATTTCTTCGATGAGGAGGAGGAAGCCTCGTTCGCCCCGGAAAAGGGTGAAAACACCGATGCTCCGACAGTTGAAAAGACCGAAAAGTCCGGAGCTGCGAACGAAAGCATCGCTTGCGCACGGGAGGAGCATCCGTCCGAAGAAAAATACTATTCGCGGCAGTGCCATGAGGACATTATTGCCCTCTATCAAAGCGCGATCCGAAAGAAGGACGCATGGATCAAGCGGCTGTTTTGGTGCTTTGTGGCGATTATGCTGTTCATTTCGTTTGTTCTGGTGTTCGATATTCTGCACCCGAGTTTGGGTTACATAACCTATTGACCGCACGGCTTCACGTATCGGGTATTTGCGCCATATATCATTAAGGAAAACTTTATGTTTTTGCATGCGCAGACAGTGACGGGATTCACTTTGTTCGCCGCAAACTCGCAAAGCAAATACCACGCGCCGTGGACGCGTATCACCGCGAAGCGGCACTGCTCCCCGCAGGGGCGCGCCCTTCAAGCTCCTACGCTCTCCATAAAACAAAAAGTACGGAACACAAAAGCGTTCCGTACTTTTTTTGGTGGAGCATAGGGGACTTGCCCGCCTGCGGGCGGAGTGACAAATCCGATCACGCAACATTTCCCATCCCGTGAGACAGAATTTCGACCGCCGAAATTCTGTCTCACGGCAATGCTCCCCGCAGGGGCTCGCCCTTCAAGCCCCCAATGCTCTTCGAAAAATAAAAAAGTACGAAACACAAA